>Ga0268261_10000870_pt1 | contig 20034 bp, 18 predicted proteins | sample TergutNc150P1_FD_190353 | JGI IMG/M metagenome (GOLD analysis project Ga0268261, IMG submission 190353) | Nasutitermes corniger P1 segment gut microbial community from laboratory colony in Florida, USA - Nc150 P1 (SPAdes) (version 2) | ecosystem: Host-associated > Arthropoda: Insects >...
CCTTCCCTGGTGCGGTACTTAAGCCCGGATGCTGCCATCTTCTCAGCCGGTGCTGGAAACAGCTACGGGCACCCCACCAACAAAGCACTCAGCTTGTATCAAGAAGTGGGCGCCACCAACATCCGCACCGACCAATGCGGTACCGCCATCTTCACCAAACAATCCCAAATCCTAACCCTCACCTGCTTCAAGTGAAATGTCTATGCGGTGTGCAAGTGTTGGGGTATGCCACCCACCGCCCGCAAGCCGGCAACGTCCCGAGCCGCTGCCAACGGTGGTACTGGTGGGCGCCACTGGAACCACCCGGCAGTGGGGCCATTAGTATTAGTGCAGGGCCCAGAAGAATATCTGCGGGAACTCGCAGTGCAAGGGGTGATCGCCAAAGCAAAGGAAAAGCTAGGCGACATTGAACTGATGGAAACGCCAGTGAGTGGTTATGAACCAGGCGACTTGGCCGTCGCGGCCAGCCCATCGTTGTTTGCAGAACCAAAAGTCGTGGTACTTAGCGGCATCGAAACAGCCGCCACCGCCGATGATGACATTTTGCGCTATGTCAAAGACCCCAACCCCGATGCGGTAATCATTTTTGTACACGGGGGCGGGGTGCGGGGCAAAAAGGTTTTGGATGCCCTCAAGGCTGCTGATGCCATCGTGATGGAATGCTCAGCGCTCAAGAAGGACTCCGAAAAAGCGGATTTCATTTTCGGCATCCTGAAAAATCAAGGCCGTAAAGCCGAACCGGAAGCCATTGGCGCCCTGATTGAGGCGACCGGCAGCGATTTAAGGGCGCTGGCTGCGGCGGCTCAGCAACTCGCCGCCGACATTCCGGGCGTGATCACCGCCGAATCGGTCCGTGAGTATCACGGCGGTAAAGTTGAGGCCACGGGGTTTCAAATTGCGGACGCCGCCATTGCGGGGGATCCGGCCAAGGCCCTCACTTTGTTAAGGCATGGCCTCGCCATCGGGCTAAAAGGCCCAGAACTGACCGGTGCGCTGGCCATAAAACTTAGAACGCTGGCTAAAGCCGCAGCGGTTCGCACTGGTGAGACTTCCGCGCGGGAATTAGGCTTGCAGGAATGGCAGTTGCGCAATGCCAATGCGGATCTGCGCAGTTGGCCCCCGGAGCGCTTAGCCGTAGCCGTTGAGGCGATTGCCAACGCCGACTACCTAATTAAGGGCGGCGGCAAATCCATCGACGTGGAATACGCGCTGGAACGGGCCGTAATCGCGGTAGCTCGCCGCCGCTAAATGCGAACCACGGGAACGAATGGTGGGGAGCGCAGCCGGTCAGGTTGTGACTTTCCGCAACCCCGCGCAGGCTCGGCCTCCCGCTGGCGCTCGGTCCGCGCTGCTAGGGTGGCGCCGTGAGGTTGTTTACGGCAGTGGCTCTGCCGGATGCGGTATCGCGGCATTTGGATGCTGCGCTGGGTGGGATTGGCGGCTCGTTGGTGGCCGACCCGGGCGCTGGCCTGCGCTGGACCCCGCGTGCGCAGCGGCACTTGACTTTAGCCTTTCATGGCAACGTGCCCGATGGTGCAGTTCCGGGCTATATTGAAGAGCTAACTTGGGCGATGAATGAGGCTTCCGTGCCGCCTTTTGAGGTGGCCTTAGCGGGAGGTGGCTCATTTAGCGGCAAAACCTTGTGGGCTGGTGTGGGTGAGGGTGAAAAGGGCTTGCGCAAGCTCAGCAGCATCGTTGAAGATGCCGCCGCCGAAGCGGGTTTATGGCCGGACAACCGGGCTGGGTCGCGCCCGCACGTCACCTTGGCGCGCGCATCGAGTAACCGAGGCGAAGCCCACCGGCGTTCCGGGCGGCGTAACCAACGCGGGCGCAAGCCCAGCGATATGGGGCACGATGATGAAGCACCGATCGCCAACCTCGATGCCTGGGCGCGGGCGCTTGCCATTTATCGCGGCCCAGCTTTTACGGTTGAAACCATCCAAGTGGTTCACTCCGAACTTGGCAAAGGCCCTGGTAGTGGCCCCTTGCATACCGATGTGGCAGTTATTCCGTTGCAAGCTAATCTGGCTGGTGATTGGGATAGTTTGAGTTCCGCTTATGATTTGGACGATGGTGAAACTACTAACCTGGCCGGGCGTCGCCTTAATTACCCACTTAAAACTGACTTAGTAGATGCACACCTTTATTAATAGCGTTGAACAAACGCTAGCCTACCGCGCCTACTTGTGCTTGGCACACGTCTGCAACATGCTTTCCGACGGTTATACCTATATCGGTTCTGATGAGCCTTATGACGATGTCTCAGTATTTAGTAATTCAATCTCAGAGTTAACTAGCGATCAAATCACTAAAGTATTTAGTATCTCAAATATTGAACGTGCTCGCTTATATTGTGACCGCGATTACGATGTTTACTATTTAGCTCATCCACCTACGCGCCCGGATAGCGAATCTGACCAGGCAACTAATGTGCAGGTTGCTGAAAATGGCGGGGTTCCAGAATTGTTCAGGTACGCGGCATCGTTATTAGGCTGCGTTAAACCGGATATGCGGCCCAAATTGGTTGTGACCGGGCATTCCCTGGGTGGAGGTTTAGCCGCTTATTCCGCTTTAAGTGCCGCTAATGCGGTGGATCTTGATACAGTGGACCTAAATACTAGGGACCTAAATGCTGTGGGCGTAGATACTGCGGCCTCAAATATAATAGACCCAAATACTTTACCTTCAAACGCAGTATCGTCTGTGTCGCAGCCCTTGACCTTTGCCTTTGACCCACTTGGCTTAAGCCAAAGCATGTTAGTGGGTAAACAATTTAGAGGCGTAAATAGGTTTATTGATTGGTACCCGATAGATAAAAGTTTTGTGCCATTGTTTAATTCGGAAAAGTTTTTGAGTTCGATTGGTAATGTGCAGGTTTTGGAAGCTGATCCCTTACGCGTAGCGCAAGGTTTGGACAGCCACGATTTAGAAAACGTGCGCCACGGCTTGCGCCGCCTTTGGGAAATCAACCCCACCTGGCGCCAGCGCCAAATCGACCTCGTAACATCTGTTCTTGACCGGCATGCCTACCACCCGTCATTCTGCGGCTAGGAGCAGGGCGAGCGAAGCGGCAGGCATAGCCTGCGCCCCAGCGAGGACAATCGCAGAATCTAGACATCCAAAGCCTACTTGACCAGCAGGTATGTGTTTGTCCGAGGTTTTGGGTAGGCTCGGCCACGTGCGGATAGCGGTGTTAGTTAAGTATGTCCCGGAGGTCACCAGCGACCTGCGGTTTTCCGACACGCATCAGGTGGTGCGGGAGGGCGCGGATAGTACGCTTAATGAGTTAGATGAGCACGCCATTGAGGCAGCATTGGAGTTAGCTACGGCAGCCGATGCAGCGTTAGGGTCTGCGGCAACAAGCGAAGTTATTGCCATCACGATGGCGCCGTCATCGGGTGATTTGGCCCTGCGCAAAGCATTCCAAATGGGCGTGAATCGCGGCATCCGCCTCACCGATGATGCCCTTGCCGATTCAGACCTGTTTGGCACTGCCAAGGCTCTGGCTGCCGCAGTTCGCAAACTAGGGACTGAAGCTCCCGTGGACGTGGTAGTGATGGGCATGGCGTCATCGGACGGTAGTACCGCTGTGCTGCCCGCGTTGCTGGCTGATGAGTTGGGTTGGCCCAAGCTCAGCTTTGCCGATAACGTCACCTTGGCCAACGGGGGCCTGAGCATAACCCGCCACACCGATGAAGCCCAAGAGGCATTATGGTCCGCGCTACCAGCGGTTTTGTCCGTAACCGATGCTGCCAACACGGTGCGCACGCCCAACTTCAAGCTGATTATGGCAGCGCGCAAAGCCCCGATTGAAACCTGGAGCGCTGCCGATCTAGACCTGGACCTTGACACCGTAGGCACGCGCGGTTCGCGGATTGCAGTGGTAGAAACTTCGCGCGTTCCGGCAAAGCCGGAAGCCGAAATGGTTTATGACGATGGGGCAGGCAGCGGCGCTGAGGCGCTGGTTGAGTTTTTGGTGGCAAAGGAGTTGGTGTAACGTGGCCGCAACTGTGCTGGTGTATTTGGATTCGCCAACCAATGAGGTAACTGAAGTGCGCCCCGCCACCTTGGAGTTAATTACGGCTGGCCGGGCGCTGGGCCGGGTTGATGTGGTGACGCTCGGCGCGCCATCTTTGGGGGTGCTAGCTACCTTAGGCACCTACGGCGTGGAGCAAGTCCATCAAGCTGAACTTCCGGCCACCGTGCCTACCAATGCGCATTGGCTAACCGAGGTTTTGTCTGCGGTATTTGTGGAGGCGGTTAACCGGGTTCATGCTGATTTGTTGCTGGTACCCACCACTTTTGCCGCCAAAGAGGCGGCTGCAGTGGCTGCGGCTCGCTTGGGTGCCGGGTTCGTGGCTCACGCGCTGACCATCACTTCGGCCACCGAAAGTTCCGAGCAGCCGGGCATTGCCGTGGCTACTGACGCGAAGTTCCGGTCTACAACATTGGCGTTTGCCGGGGCGTGGTACGTGGAAATGGAGCTCTCTACTGACCCGGCCGTGGTGGCGTTGCAGCCTGGCGGGGTTACCCCCGAACCTGCCGTAACTGCCACACAGCCGGAGATTTACCCGTTGCCGGTGGCGGTAGTGGCGCCCTTGGTTGAGGTAATTAGCCGCGAGCTCAAACCGCATGATGACGGGCGCCCGGACTTGGCTGCTGCCTCCATCATTGTCTCAGGCGGGCGCGGGGTTAATGGGGACTTAACTCCAGTGTTTGAGCTAGCTGATGCGCTTGATGCTGCCGTTGGGGTCACCCGGGATATTGCCTTCGAGGGCTTGTATGACGAGTACGTAGGCACTACCGGGGTGACAGTGGCGCCATCGTTGTACATTGCCGCCGGGATTTCCGGCTCGCCATACCACACCGGCGGTATGCGTAGTTCGCGGTACGTTATTTCGGTTAATAACGATGATGATGCGCCCATCAAAGAAATCTCGGACCTGTTTATCGTCGGCGACCTCGCCGCCGTACTCCCCGCTGCCGCCCAAAAACTCAAATCCCGATCCGGCGGTTAGCCTCATCAAAACCTAAGCGTATACCTCAACGGGCTATCTATGTATCGGCCTAACATCACTACTACGAGCAATTATGTGTTTGCTACATAATTTGGAATGATCAGCAGAAATAGCTATTTAAGCTCCAAAACGCGGTTAGTACTTACCGTCATTCTGCGGCAAGCACGCATAGCGAGCGCAGAGCACAGAACCTCACAAGCCTTAGGAGTTGGTTAAGTGGCAGCGTACTTCGACCATGCCGCCACCGCAGGCATGTCGGCTGGGGCTCTAGCAGCGTACGATGCCGCAGCAGCGGTGTTGGGTAACCCCTCAAGTTTGCATGCCAACGGTCGCGCCGCGCGCAACATCGTCGAAGATGCCCGTGAATCCATCGCTGCCGATCTTGGCGCCCACCCCACCGAAATTGTTTTCACTTCCGGCGGCACGGAGGCCAACAACTTAGCCATCAAAGGCATTTACTGGGCGCAAACCGAGAGTGATCCGCAGCGCCGAGGCCTGTTGGTCAGCGCGATGGAACACCACTCCGTTTTAGGCCCAGCCCGTTGGCTCGCCAACCACGGCGCGGACCTCACCGTCCTGCCCGTCACTTCAACCGGCCAAGTAGAGCTGCCGTCGGTTGAGGAGCGCCTAGGTTCGCGTCTCGACACCACGGTCTCGCCTACTTGTCATTCTGCGGCAAGCCCACAGGGCGCAGATCGCAGAATCCATGCGCCGCAGGCGCCGCCGCCTGCCCTAATCTCCGTGATGCTCGCCAGCAACGAAATCGGCACCGTCCAACCTATTGCTGAAATTGCTGAACTCGCGCGAGCCGCTAAGGTACCGATGCATACCGACGCTGTGGCCGCCCTGGGCCAAATTCCCATCTCATTTACCGATTTGGGTGTTGACGCACTATCAGTTGCGGCGCACAAAATCGGTGGCCCATTGGGTGTTGGTGCGTTATTAGTGAAACGCGGCATGCCCATCGAACCGCTGCACCACGGCGGTGATCAAGAGCGGGGCCTGCGCGCTGGCACCATCAATGTGCCGGGCGTGGCAGCCTTCGCCATGGCCTTATCCATCGCCACAAATCACCTGGCCGCCAATGCCGCGCGGTTATCCATCCTACGTGACCAACTAATCCAAGGTGTACAATCCACCATCCCGACCGCCATCCTCACCGGCCCAGAACCAAACCCGCTCCCGCAGCAAGACCCCCCGTCATCCTGCGCGAGGAGCGCAGCGACGAAGACGCAGGACCTCAAATACCGAGCGCCGGAAAATGTCTCCCTTGTGCCGGTACCCCCGTCATCCTGCGCGGTAAGCGGAGCGACGAAGACGCAGGACCTCAAAAATTCCGGGACTGACAATCGCATCCCAGCCAACGCATCGTTTGTGTTTCCGGGATGCGACCCAGATGCGCTTTTGTTCGGTTTGGACAACGCCGGTTTCGCGGCCAGCATTGGGGCGGCTTGCGCGGCTGGTGTGGCTCAAGCCTCTGAAGCCTTATTGGCTTGCGGTTTCAGTGATGCCGATGCGCGCTCATCGCTCCGGTTCACCCTTGGCCGCACAACCTCAGCACAAGACGTTACTCAGCTAATCCAAATTCTACCCAGCATCGTCGCTGCGGCATCATCGTAAATGAACGCAAGGTGCCAGCTAATTTTGGGGTTATTGCGGTTATTGCCCTAAACTCAGGGCCGTGAAAGTTTTGGCAGCGATGAGCGGGGGAGTGGACTCTGCCCTGGCCGCTGCCTTGGCGGTGGAGGCCGGGCACGAGGTTGTGGGTGTACACATGGCGCTGCTGCGCAACCGCAAGTTGTTCCGCGAGGGTAGCCGGGGTTGTTGTTCCATCGAAGATTCGCTTGATGCCAGGCGCGTGGCCGATAAGCTCGGCATCCCGTTTTACGTGTGGGATTTATCCGAATCGTTCCAAGAAACGGTGGTCAGCGACTTTATCGCCGAGTACGAGGCGGGCCGCACCCCAAACCCTTGCATCCGCTGCAACGAGCATGTCAAGTTTTCCACCCTGGCAAGCCGCGCCGCTGCCTTAGGGTTCGATGCCGTGGCCACCGGGCATTATGCCCAAATTATCGACGGCGAATTGCACCGCAGTAACAATTATGAAAAAGACCAAAGCTACGTTTTGGCCGTAGCCGGGCCGGACCGGCTGGGCCATTCATTGTTCCCCTTGGGCGGGTTTAGCTCTAAAGCCGACGTGCGCGCCGAGGCAGCGCGCCGCGGCTTTGCCGTGAGTAACAAGCCGGACAGTTATGACATTTGCTTTATCCCCGATGGCGACACTCGTGGGTTTTTGCGTGACCGGCTCGGATCGCGCCCTGGCGCCATCGTCGATGAAACTGGCTCGGAAGTGGGCCAGCACGATGGAGCATATGCGTACACTGTGGGCCAGCGCAAGGGCCTGTACTTAGGGCGCCCGGCCGCCGACGGCCAGCCGCGTTACGTGCTCAACGTTGACCCGGCATCGAACGTGGTAACCGTGGGGCCGCGCCGTTTGCTGGCCGTGACCACCATTTACGGCATCGACCCAGTTTGGTACGTTCACCCCCCTTTACCCGGCGCCCATCTTGAAGCCGCCATTCAGGTACGCGCGCATGGGCGCGAGGTTCCCTCCCAGATTTCCGTCGATGGCGGCCGGCTGCGTTTTGACCTCATTAACGATCAACTTGCTGGCATTGCTAGCGGCCAATCCATCGTTGCCTACCAAGGCACCCGCGTCATCCTGCAAGCCACCGTCGCCTAAGTCGGCTCCGAGCAACAATCGGTTAAGCCGCCCCGCCAGCGAAAACACCACGTTTTTCGTTTTCGTTTCGTGCGCCCGACTGGATTCGAACCAGCGACCCCATGCTCCGGAGGCATGTACTCTATCCACTGAGCTACGGGCGCGTGAGGCGAGTCTACCGGAACTGCGTGCTTGTACGCGGGTTTCGGATAGCGAGCCGAGCAATGCCCGTCGCCTAAGACGGGGCAAACCGAGCTAAACGCTACCATAACCACCGTACTTTCCAAGATATGTGGCGTCTACACAAACGACGTACCCCAGTAAAAATCCCATTTGTTGGCATGGCGCTGGTTGGGGTAGCTTAACCGGCGGTATCGCATGACATGGGGCACATATTTGGCACACGCCTTTACGAGCGAACTGACCTGTAATCCGAACCGGCCGTGGTGGCCGAGTTAATCCAAAAGTACTCCCGGCTAGCGCCAGCATCGTGCAAGGTGCCGAATGTCAAAAACAGTTGGATGCCCTGATTGGCCGGTGCGCGTTATCATTTTTTCCAGAAACTTGCTCTGTAGCAGAATGCGCCAGAATAGCTACTTGGGTAATGCCGTGTAACGTTAAGATTTTTGGCGTATATTTGTGTTCAAGCTACGATTGGCTGGCCAGAACTAGCACAGAGAGGAGCCAGGCCAAAATGATTGCGCCCGTGTCGGCTTCTCCAACCCTAGTAAATTCAAACGTATTGGTAAGCATGATGGCCGAGGAAGCCCCCCCCCATTTCTTGGATGTAACAAGAGCGTAAAGCGTTCCGCCGCTGCTTGGGTAGGTGGCCGGTAGCCATGAAACGGTCCAAAAAAATACTTTTCGGCATCGTTCTTGCCCCAATAACTGCCGTCACATTGAACTGGCATAGTGGAGCCAGCGCGACCAGATATGAAGCCACAACGATTTACGGCGAAGCTGCTACCGCCATCAGCGAAAAGCGAACTAGCTTATCTCTAGCAACCGAATTGCTAGAAAATGTTGGTGCCCAGGTGGCTTATGCCCCTAATCTAGTAGCGCTAAATAATGCTGTGACCGCTGCCCAAAGAGTGAGTGATGCTTTTGAACCTCCTACCAGAATTGGCCTCAGCTCGGCAGCGCAACATCTGGAAAACGCCCAGCAGTTTCTCGGCGATGCACTAACACATCATAGCGCCCTTGATGCCGCCATTGAACTTGTTTACGAATCCCACCACCAATACCTGATCCAAAGGTTCGCAACTGAACAATTAGAATCGGTAACGCAATCATTTAACCGGGCCAAAAGCGGACAAACCCTGTTGCAAACAGCATTGAATAGGGCCGATACCGTATTGACTACTTCCATTGGGCGAGTTGATAATGCCGAAGTTCGCACCCGGCTTGCAGATGAAATTACTTCTGCTTCTGAAATTCGCAATCTAACTATATCCGAGGCGCTCAACCTTACTCGCGTACCAGTCACGAGGGTAATTGATGGCGATACCATCGTGGTTGATTACCATGGTGTTTCGGAGAGCGTACGCCTCATCGGTGTGGATACCCCGGAAAGCGGCCAGCCAGGTTTCGATGCTGCAACTGACTTCACCCGCAACCAGATTGAATCAAGTGGCGGATATGTTTATCTGCAACAAAGCGGTAATGACCGTGACCCTCATGGGAGGCTAAGACGTTGCGTTTTCCTCGATGGCGGGGCAACGCTACTCAATGTAATGCTAATTTCGTCCGGGCACGGCGTTCCGTTGGAAGCCTTTGGTACTTGTGATGTAGATGCGATTACCGGAGCGATTTGGGATTTTGGAAGTACCAACGGAAGAGCAGCTAGTGCCTTGGCTTCGGCAAATACCGCTGTAACTAGAGATATTGCTGCCAGAGATGCCCGGATAGCGGAAGAAGAACGAATTGCAGCAGAACGCCGAGCTGAACAGGAGCGGTTAGCAGCAGAGCGCCGCGCCGAGCAGCAAAGGCTTGCCGAGCAACGAGCAGCAGAACAACGTGCCGCTGAAAGGCGTGCCGCAGAACAATCAAACAGCAACCAATCCGGTGGCGGAGGCCACGGCATTACTAGGTTCCGTAACTGCACCCATGTATGGGAAGTATTAGGGCGCTCTATTCGACGCGGTGAGCCGGGTTTTCACTCCGCACTTGACCGCGATAACGATGGTGTTGGTTGCGAATTCCAGCCCGGAACTTTTAGAAGATAGTACGGGACAATGCTTAACCTATTTGTCGCAATTATCATGTCAGGTATTTTCATTACCGTACCGCTAAGCGTTTACCTAACAAAACGAATTAGAGCAGGTTTTAAGCCGCATACAGCAGCCTGGTTTCCAATGTGCAGTTATCACGAGGCGATTTCGGCATGTATGAAACTCTAATCTCGCCTTTGGTATATTCACTAGAACTGCCGTACGGGCCGGAACAGGGCAGTCAGGCCGCTAATTAATGCCCAGGCACAACGATACCGGCTATCCCAGATGGGGAAGAGATCCCAGACCTCTTGTCGCCGGTATGTATAGGGAATATTAGACCACAAAAAGCGCTAGAACACAACTAGCCCTCAGTTTACAAGCCCCCTGACCACGGCCATACCAAGCCAAGCCCGGTTTTCGCCAGCCCGTCTCACCACACCCCTCAAAATTGCCGTTTTGGCCGCTGTCAGATTGCCGTAGTTTTGAGCGCAGCACTGGTAAAGCAACCGGACAGCGGTGGTAAAAAGTGGGGCCAAAATTGGTTGCCTATAGTTACCACCGCCGGACCGCCGCTATCAGTTGCCGTTAGGTCGCTGGAGCGATTGGAAATGCAACGGTTAAGCGGGTGTACTACGGCTGTTTCGGCACTTTTGCCGGGAACTGGGGTCAGCTCTTAGTAGTTGCTGAAAGATATTTGATATTGCTGCAGATTTCTTGAACCTCAACCTGCTGGCATCGTTACGATTACTACTGGGGTCGTTGATGGTGATGGCCGTTTATTAGGGTGCCGGTTATTGTCGTGGCTCAGCCGCTAATGCGGTGGTGGTTATCCGTTGCTGCCGCCGCAAGATGCCGTGGTGGCCGCCTTTGGCGGGGTGCGGGGCAGGGTCAGACGGTGGTAACCCAGTCCGTCGATGTCGTAAAGGCGTGTGCCAAATATGTGCCCGATGTCATGCGATACCGCCGGTTAGGCCGCCCGAACCAGCGCCATGCCAACAAATGGGATTTTTACTGGGGCATGTCGTTTGTGTAGACGCCACTCTTCTTGGAAAGCACGGTAGTTATGGTAACGTTTGAGCCGGTTTGCGCCCGTCTTAAGCGACGGGCGTTGTTTGGCTCGCTATCCGAAACCCGCGTACAAGCACGCAGTTCCGGTAGACTCGCCGCACGCGCCCGTAGCTCAGTGGATAGAGTACTTGCCTCCGGAGCAAGGGGTCGCTGGTTCGAATCCAGTCGGGCGCACAAAATTTCAGGGGAAAATCAGGGGAGTCCCTAGTGCCCAGTGTGACGGCGGCAAAGTTAGGATGGAGCTATGGTAACGATGGTCCCCACAAATCTGTCCCTTGATGACTTTGACGCCCTGATGGACGCCGCCGAGGGCAAAGGCCCGCGCAAGTCGGCCACGCTCACCAGTTATGGCCCGGTTAACCCGGCATTGGATCCGCACAATCACATCTCACTGACTATCCCGCCAATGCTGCCGCCGCGCAGCTACGCACCCAATCCCATTGTGGTGGCACCGCGCCCGATGCCGGTCTCTCAACCGCTTTATTACACCGCTCCGGACCCGATGCCGCGTGCCTCGGCCATGGTGCATGCGATTTTGTTTTTCACTACGGCTGGCGTCGGTAACGTGATTTACCAACTACATATTATTGACAAGCGTGCTGCTTGGCGCGCTCGCCATCAACTCTAATTTGGGTATCCGAAAGCGGCCTAAACTCACCACAACGGTTAGCAAAGGCCGCTTTTTAGTTGCTCCAAAGCTCCCGGAATGTCCATGTTGATGTACTTAAGGGAATTTCGGCGGTTGAGCATGCCGAAACCATTGGAATGACCCGCATATGCTCTAGTGAATAGCAGTTAGCGAATGCGGTGGTACTCAATGGTGTTGCCAGTTATGAAAGTAATGGTGAGGGTATCGCCAGCCACGTGCCAGTTACGGATGGTGGAGGCGTTGGCGAAAGTACCATCACTAAGCCAGTTAAAACGCTCGCCATCGGACAAGTTCTCCCCAATCCCATTGGCGCCAAAGCGGAACCACGGGTTGTCAGTGCCATCTTCGGTGTTGTGCCAAGCCCAATCGCCCACCACAGCCTCAGCCTGCGCCCCGGTGGGGGCGGGCAAACCCTCATCAACCGCAACCCAGTTTTGGGTAGCAGAGTGGTAAGCAACAATATTTACGACGATGCCGCCAATCAGCGTGAGGCCCGCCATAACCAATCCTGCTAACGCCAAGGGACGCAACGGGGCGCCGCCCTTGGCCCGCAAATACCCGATGATGGAAAGCGTGAGGCCCAACATCACCAACGGCACTGCCAAAAACCCGAACAGCGGGATCAAAAACGCGAGGCCCAAAATCGAGAAAATAAACCCGACTATGGCTATGACGTTGCGTACCGGCGGTGGCGTTAGATTGTCGGGGTAGAGCGCTTGTTGCTGCCCGGCCCGGCCACCGGCGGTTCGGTTTTGAAACCCGTTAAAATTTGACATGCTTCAACCTTATCCGGTAGTTCGGACTATTATCGTTGCCCGATGTTGTTGCAGGTAAGCGGGCTGAATTAGAACGGGCCCCCCGGTTGGTTGGAAACCGGACGGGCGCGCCAGCTATTGGCGCTGCCGGGAGCGGCGGGTAGCCAGGGCAGCTGTGGCAGCGAAAATAGCGGCCCAAACCACTACATTCAAAATTAGTGCCCACATGGTATCTGTGGGCCCGAATTCATTTGGGCCGCTAGTGGCTACCGTAGCGCCTTGTAATTGAGGCCAACGTGATAACCCGGATAAACCATATAGCGGAGTAAAACGCGCAATAGTCAACATCGTGCCTGATAAAGGTACAAACAAATTACCGAAGAAGCTCAATAACACCAAAGTGCCAGAAGCGATCCCCACGGCACTTTCGGAGCGAGCTAATTGGGCAATAGCCAAACCGTACAAAGCGAAAACGGAACTGCCTAACCAGCAGATTAGAAAGGTGCTAACCCAAACATGCGCGTGGTCGGTAGCGGCCCCAGTTAATAACCCGGCAATGAAAACGGCAGCAGTTGCAATAGCGGAAACAATTAGAGCCACAATAGTTTTCATCGCCACGTAGGCACTGGATTTCAGCGGGGTTAGGCCAATTTGGCGGCCCCAACCTTGCATAATTTCTAAAGCAGCCCCGCCGCTCACATTAACGGTTGCGGTAATTGCACCATAAAGCGCCATGGAAGCCATTACATAAAACTGCACATTAGCAGCGCCTGCCGCGCTATCGGCACCGGCAGCAAAGGTTGAGCCGAAAACTAGATACATAGCAACTGGCAAACCAATGGTAAAGGCTAATAATTCCGCGTGGCGCAATAAGCGGAGTAATTCTACCCGCACATAAGCCAGCGACAAGCCACCAAAACGCGGGCGCCGAAAAGTAAAATCAGAAGTTAAAGTTGCAGCAGTCATAACAATAAAGTTCCTTAATCGGTCAGGGCAAAGAAAGCGGATTCCAAAGTGGGCGTGGCAATTTCCAAATCAAATGCCCCTAATTGGGTAAGCAAAATGCGTGCCACATCGTCGGAACTGCTACCAGAAATAGTTACCCGGTCGCCCTCAGTGCGTACCTCTTGTACGCCGGGCACGGACTGCAAAACCGCAATGGCCTGGGCAAACTCGGCGGAACCGGGGGTTGCGGCTAAGGTGGCGTCAACTTTGCGGGCGCCTACGTAATTGCGCAACTCGTCGGTCGGCTTATCGGCCACCACGCGGCCATGGCCCACCAAAATGGTGCGCGGGGCAAAAGCTTGCGCCTCTTCTAAATAATGGGTGGCGAAGATGACGGTGCGCTGGCCGCTATGGGTCTCAGCGCGCATTGTTTCCCAAAAATCGCGGCGGGCGGCAGCATCCATGCCCGCAGTTGGCTCGTCCAAAATCAGCAGTTGGGGGTTAGCCAGCAGGGCCAAGGCAAAGCGCAGGCGTTGCTGTTCACCTCCAGAGCACTTGCCCACCCGCCGCTTGGCCAAACGGTGCAAATCGGTGCGAGCCATGATGTCGGCAATGCGCGGGTCTTTCGGGTCAATGCCATGTAGGGCGCCGATGGCCCGGATGGTTTCGCCTACAGTTAAGTCACGCAGCAACCCGCCGGTTTGCAGCACAGCACTGACCTGACCAGCATCAACGGCATCGCGCGGGCTGCGGCCAAACACCTCAATGCTGCCCGAGGTCGGTTCAATCAGCCCCAGCACCATGTCCAGCGTGGTGGTTTTCCCAGCGCCATTGGGGCCCAAAAACGCCACAATTTCGCCAGGTTGGATTTCCACATCAATCCCAGCCACGGCGTTAATCGGTTCGCCGCCATCGGGGCTGCGGTATTGCTTGCGGAGGTTTTTGATCCGCAACGCGCTGGTTTGAGGCGGGTTTTTGGTGAGCGTATTCCGCTCCAAACCATCGGGCACGCCTGTGGTTGTGGTAATAGGGGTGGTGGCGCGACCGGCAGCGTTTTTGGCGGCGCGGGTAGCAGTCAGGGTGGCAGTAGCCATGGGTTCTCCTTACAAAGGTACTGCGGCCAGCGTTTCAGTAGTAGCACGTACGATGTTGCGGCTGGCGCGTAAGTTGCGGGCGCTTTGGCAGGCATTTGGTGTGCTGGCGCTGAATCTGCTACCCTTGTTGCAACATTTTGGTGGCTCAGCCAATGTCAAAAGACTAAACCGATGGTTAGCTAGCCAAATTGGTGAATCAAATATTTTCGAGTTTCAGAAGTAGGTGGGAGTCCCGGCATTCGCAAGGAGTGTCGTAGACATAAAGTTAAGCGCCATGCTTGCTTTGGCAATGCATGATGGCGTTTTATGCGGTTCTTTTATCGCGCCCCATCCGTCTATATAAATTCAGTGCTATTCGTACTCTTAAAGAATGCACTGAAAACTTATACTTTCTGAAAGCAGTTGAATTTAAATGCCAGTTGAAAAAGCTGTGCGGGCCAAACTAGGTACCGCTGAAAACATTAATAACCCCAATAAACCTAAAAAACCATTCCGCTTGTTCGATGCGGTATTGGCTACCGTATGCGTAATATTGGTGGTGGAAGCTGCCGCACCATCGGCTGCCATTGGCAATAGTAAATACTTTTGGTGGGTAGTATCCTTAATTGGATTCTTTGTGCCCTATGGCCTTGTTACCGCCGAATTAGGTACCACTTATGTAGGCAAGGGCGGGCTTTATGACTGGATTACCCGCGCTTTTGGCCGCCGCTGGGGTAGCCGCGCCGCCTGGTATTACTGGATGCAGTTTGCGATGTGGGTCGCGGCCTTAGCCGTATTGTTTACGGAGGTAGTAACCCAAACGTTCAGATTGAGTTTTAGCACGCCGGTTGCCATTATGATCCAGTTAGCCTTTATCTGGGGCGTGGCCGGCCTGAGCTTGATGTCAATTTCAGAATCTAAAATTCTGATTAACATCTGCTCCTATTTCAAAGTCGCCTTAATGGCTGCATTGGGCGTACTGGGACTCTATTATGGTTTAACCCATGGGGTAGCTAACCCAGTGGAAAGTGGCCGTGATTTGCTGCCTGGCGTTATGGGCTTGTCGTTTATTGCAGTGGTAATCTTTAACTTTACTGGTTTTGAAGTAGTTACTACCTTTGCCTCTGATATGAAACAGCCCCAAAAAGAAATCCCGAAAGCCCTACTAATGGCTGGTGGGTTAATTGTGGCATTTTATTTATTTGCCTCATTTGGTATTAGTGCGGCGATCCCACGCAGTGAGCTTAGCACTTATGGCGGTTTGCTAGATAGCTTCTATTTCTTTTTCGCGCACCTTAACATCCCCAGCATATTCATCATCGTAGTAGCGGTAATGTTTTTATATTCCCTAGTTACTAACCCGGTGGTTTGGGCCTTGGGCGTGAATAACGTTGCCAGCCATGCGGCAGAAAACGGCGCCATGCCCGCCATATTCGCCCGCAAAACTGCTGGCGGTGCCCCGGTTGGTGCCACGGTAATGAGTTCGCTGGTGGCAACGGTGATGGTGCTGGCCGCGCCGTTCATCCCCAACCCGGACATTTTCTGGGGCTTCTTTGCCCTGCAAGTGATGATGCTACTGCTGCCTTACGCCCTAATGTTCCCCGCGTTCAAAAAACTGCGCCGCCTTGATGCCAACACCCCGCGCCCGTTCCGCGTACCCGGTGGCCCCGTTTTGGTGAACCTGATCACCTACGTGCCCACGGCGATGCTGGTATTTGCCGGCGTACTGGTAGCGGTATACCCCAATGGCGATGGCACCTGGACCTTTGAATGGCTGATGATTATTGGCTCCATTGCTGCCGTCATCCTCGGCGAAATCATCGTCCGCCGCCTGAAGCTTGAGCGCGGCTCCGCTATTGGGTTGCGGCCCACGTTTGGGGTTACTATGCCCGATGATGCGGCTGCACCATCGTCGGTAAAATCGCCAAGCGAATCATCAAGCAAACCGCTGCAAATCGCCCGCGCGGCCTAAGTCACACATAAATCCCAGGCAGACCCCGCCCAGGCTATGGGCTGGGTGTGTAATATCAGAGGCGTGAGCCAGAAAACCTTTCCGCTGAATAATGCCCAATTGGAGCTAGTTGCGGCGCAATACCCCACGCCGTTTTATTTGTACGATGAAGCAGCGATGGTGGCTAACGCCCGCAGCATAAATGAGGCGTTCGCGGTTTTCCCCTCGCACATGAATTATTACGCGGTCAAAGCGCTGCCTAACCCATTTATTCTGAAGATTTTAGCCGCCGAAGGTCAAGGTGCTGACTGTTCATCGCTGCCCGAATTATTGCTGGCGGATAATGCCGGGATTACCGGGGAACACATTATGTTCACCTCCAATCAAACTCCAGCAGCGGAATATCAAGTAGCTAAAGATTTAGGTGCAGTTATCAATTTAGATGACTATACCCATATTGACTTCTTGGATAAAACTGTAGGTTTACCTGAACTCGTGTCATTGCGTTATAACCCGGGGCCGCTAAAAGAGGGTAACGCCATTATCGGTGAACCCGAAAAAGCGAAGTACGGTTTAACTCGCGAGCAGTTGTTTGAAGGCTATGCCTTGCTGCAGGCTAAGGGAGTTAAGCGCTTCGCATTGCATACGATGGTGGCCTCAAACGAGTTGTCCGTGGCATACCACATTGAAACCGCACGCATGTTGTTTGAATTGGCAGTTGAGCTTAAAAACAAATTGGGCATTGAACTCGAATTTGTAAACCTCGGTGGGGGAGTTGGCATTCCATATCGCACCGAACAAGAAGCCGTTAACTATGTGGAACTTGCCAACGGCATCAAGGCCGTTTATGACGAGGTGTTAATCCCAGCAGGCTTAGCTAACTTGGGCATTCGCACCGAATGGGGCCGCGACATCACCGGCCCATATGGTTGGTTAGTAACGCGGGCTTTGCATAAAAAGAATATTTATCGCGATTACATTGGCTTGGACGCCACTATGGCTGATTTAATGCGTCCCGGTTTATACGGTTCATACCACCATGTAACCGTTAGTGGTAAAGAAAACGAACCGGCAACTGAGGTTTACGATGTAGTTGGCGGTTTGTGCGAAAACAATGACAAATTTGCCGTACAACGCGAATTGCCGCACATTGACGTTATGGCCGAGGGCGGCCCGGGTGACTTAGTGATTATTCACGATGCTGGGGCCCATGGGCGCGCCATGGGGTTCAATTACAACGGCAAGTTGCGGTCCGGTGAGCTTTTGTTGCGCCCCGATGGCAGCATCGTGCAAATTCGGCGCCCCGAAACCATCGAAGATTACTTTGCCACCCTAGACTTAGCTGCTGCCAAAGACTTCAACCCCAATAGCTGAAGGTCGCCGGGTTAGGAACCGTAGGGGGTGCGTGGGCAAGGGTAAGCCTGGGCCTGTGCCGCCTAGAAACCAACGGGGCTTGAGTCAAAAACCGTCATGCTGCGCGTAGTCGCAGCATCCAGAGCCTAGATTCTGCGACTACACTTTGTTCCGCGCAGAATGACCAGAACGAATAAGAGGTAAACATGGTAACTCGCAACCCTGACCTGGCCCACCTCAAGGCTGGTTATCTGTTCCCGGAAATTGCCAAGCGCCGCCGGGAGTTCGCTGCTGCGCACCCCGATGCCAAAATCATCAGCCTGGGCATCGGCGATACCACCGAACCTATCACGCCCCACATCACTGAGGGCTTGGTAGCTGAGGCGCACGGCTTGGGCACGCGCGAAGGATACGCGGGTTACCAGGATGAGGGCCAGGCCGCGTTGCGCCAAGCCATCAGCGACGTGTTCTATGGTGGGCGTTTTAGTGTGGATGAGATCATCATTTCCGATGGTTCTAAGTCCGACATCGGGCGCCTGCAACTGCTGTTTGGCGGCGGTACGCCCATTGCGGTGCAGAACCCAACTTATCCGGTTTACGTGGATGGCTCGGTTGCCACCGGCGCGGCAGGGGAGTGGGATGGCCACGGCTACCAGGGCGTTACTTACTTACCGTGTAATGCGGAAAATGACTTTTTCCCTGACCTAGATCAAATCCCTAATAACTCTCTGATCTATTTCTGCTCACCCAACAACCCCACGGGCGCCGTGGCTACGCGCGAGCAACTGACCAAATTGGTGGCAGCCGCCAAGGCCAAAAACTGCATCATCATTTTCGATGCCGCATATAGCGAGTACATCCGCGACCCAGAACTACCCAAAACTATTTATGACATCCCTGGCGCAGAAACCTGCGCTATTGAAGTAAATAGCTTTTCCAAGCAAATCGGTTTTACCGGCGTGCGTTTGGGCTGGACGGTAGCGCCCAAAGAACTCACGTACGGCGATGGCACACCAATCAACCCGGACTGGCATCGCATTCAAGTAACCGTGTTCAACGGTGCCTCGGTGCTTTCCCAAGCGGGTGGTTTAGCTGCATTGACCCCGGCTGGCTTAGCCGAAATGCGCGGCACCACGGATTACTACCTGGGCAATGCCAAGCTGATTAAAGAAACTCTGACCGGCTTGGGTATTGAGTCCGAAGGTGGCGTTAACTCACCTTATGTTTGGGCCAAATTCCCTGGGCGCGATAGTTGGGAAGTGTTCAGTGAAATTCTGGACAAGTGCCAAATAGTTACCACCCCTGGCGCTGGTTTCGGTTCTGCTGGCGATAGTTACGTGCGCTTTTCCGCTTTTGGCCACCGCGAAGATGTAGAGGAAGCCTGCCGCCGCCTGCGCGAGCAGTTCAGCTAAGCAGCGGCTTCTGCCAATTGAGGCTGGTTGGAAAGGACCTCAATCTTTTCCACCATGGTGGTGCGCCGTAGGGTATAAGGCTTTTCGCCTAGACCTTCCAAAACGAATTGCGCATCTTTGCCGACTTCAAGTTGATCAATCTTGATGATTTTGATCCACTTATCGTCTTGGCGCAGTTCCCGGCGCGGATCATCGTTAATCGGATCGCGGCGCAGTTTCATCTCGGCCAAGTTAACCTCATAACTAGAGCCGGACTCGGTGGTCACTTTGATAACCTCGGGCGCCGCCTCATCGCGATCCAGATCGGCATAAGCCTCAAGTTCTGATTTACCGGCACTCTTATCGGCATCAAAACCCACCACCATTTTGCGCGCGCGGTCGCAAAAGGCGCACGGGCAGTTCAGAACTAGATCCAAGCTTTGGCGCACAGCCTCATTGGCGTGGCCCCAGCACAGATCTGCCATGCCTACCTGCGGCGTATCGGTTAAGTGCAACAGTATGTCATTTTCGTGTTCGCAACCCACCACGTAACACCTCGTGGCATCGGCCAAATTCCGGTTCAGTGTGGTGTCGGCGTTTTCAATTTCTTCGTTTTTCATACCCCTAACTTTAAGGTGAGCCATGGACGTTTTATCAATGACGCAATGGAACAAGTGTACAAAAATGGAATGAGCCGCAAGTTGGGCAACGGAGGTTAAGCGCCGCTAGTTCAGTAACAGCAAAATACGGTTATATGCCTGCTGGTATACTTGGATCATGTTCAAGAATATCGGATCAATTTCGTAACCGTCTTCTACTGTTTTTGTTACCGGATTCTTAAGCCATCGAGTCTTTTCCCCGGTGGGAACCTGCTTAGTCGCGACAGTCATTAATTC
>Ga0268261_10000871_pt1 | contig 20032 bp, 10 predicted proteins | sample TergutNc150P1_FD_190353 | JGI IMG/M metagenome (GOLD analysis project Ga0268261, IMG submission 190353) | Nasutitermes corniger P1 segment gut microbial community from laboratory colony in Florida, USA - Nc150 P1 (SPAdes) (version 2) | ecosystem: Host-associated > Arthropoda: Insects >...
ATAACTTCATTCAACCAAAGTTCATTGAGAATAGCTCTCGAAAATTCTGTATTTTCCTTTTGCTCGCAATTTGACATTACAGAAACAATGAATTTTACTCTTGAATTGAACGATTGCTCCGTGATTTCATCTGCAGACAATTCATAAACCTGCTGCCTGAAACGTGAAATATATTCCATCCATTCCTCACACGGTCGTGATATGAGAATGATATAAGAACCTTGCTTGTTTGTTTCTGAGTACATATTTTCTATCATGTAAGAGCTCACATTATACACCAGTATAGGCCAGCGGCCTGATGTATGCAATTCCTGAAGCAGATATTCCACTTCCTCCCAAGGACTGTCTTTTACCGCAAGGGGCAGCACTACCCCTAATGGACTTCCAGCACTGAAATGTTCCTCAGATATGAGTCTGGTATATTGCATCAGTGAGTAGTGAGGAATAATTTGTTGGGATGCATGTACAGTACATGACATTACGGCCAAAATAAAGGTAAGAATCTTCATGTCTAATTGTGACATTTGAACTTTCTTCTTATGATATTCGAACCTTCACTTCTGAAAAAAAGTACAAAGAATATTACACACCATCTCTACATTTAATGTCAGAATATTATTTCTAGATATGATTTTAATTTTTTTCATACAGGAAATGAACTTAGTTTCCTACATTTTATTTCTTCATATATTGTCTATTAAATGTTTGTATATTCAAATTTAAAACAAGATTTATCTATTTCGGAAGCTGTTTCAATTAATTGTTTTTTATTTTTAAATTTCTAACATTCCAAAATCACGCAGACAAATTTATGTTTGTAACCTGTGTGCTTGGAATAAGTTTCTTTAAATTTGTTTGTTTTAATATCCACTGTAAACCTCGATGCACTTAATGGTGTTTGCTGGCTTACTTATCTAGCGATCTATATGCCTAATAAGCGCATTGATTCTTCCCTTCTTCCCCCGAGGTTTTGTAGATTTGTACCCTGTATATTTCAAGGATATTCTTTGCGTTTCTTTGTAGGGTTTTGAAGTATACTTACTTGTATTGCACCAGTTAGTATGTAACACTTTACCGACCTACCCACACCTCTAAACTTCAGTAATTTGCAGAATATGCAAGCAAGGTTATGGTGAAGTCTTTTTTTCCCGTGTAGTTACATAGTTGAACGGGGCATGTAGCGCATAATGTGAACAGGATTGTTACCTGTAGAATTTTGTTGGAAATTCCTGAGAGGGAAACACCACATTGAAGACCTAGGCGTATATGGGAGGGTAGTATTAAAGTACATATTCAAAATTGTAATGGAGACTAATGGACTGGATCCACTTGACTTAGTATACAGACATATGGCTGGCCCACGTTAGTGCGGTTATAAACCATCGGGTTCCACATTTTGTGGGAAATTTCTTGAAGGCTGAGAATTTTTGTTTCTCAAGCAGGACTCTGTTTCAAGGCATGCCACACTAATGTGCCAATTGTCTTTATATCTGGAAGCCTCAACCTTCTGGAAACCTCAGGGCCTGTCCAGGCCTGTTCAGAGATTGCTTTACGTTTTACATTGTTAACCTGAGTGGGTATTAATTACGATGTGTCTGAGGTGGATGTGGCCAACTTATCAAGATAAATTTGGATAAACAGTAGCAGATTGTTGCGGAGAATAAAAAAACATCAGTATTCGCTGGCTGTTGTACTTGGTTTATTAAATTCTGTGAAAAACGGCGGTGAAACATTTACTTATCATTTACATCAGGACTTGTATTCCTAATTTAGCCACGCGGTTACTTCCAGCATACACATTTAGCGCTATCTAGTTAGTCAGTTATTTTGTACCCTTTCTAAATTGTGCGTGCCGTCATAAAATCTTATGTAGTTTTATATTTACTCTAGAAGTGTTACATGCGCTATTATTGGCAAAAATTTTATGCTACCTTTAATTTAGTACTGTCTTTACTATTGTGGTTACGTTGCCTATTTCGTTGTAGATATTACTTAACTTTGCGATGGATCGGACGTTCAATCTAAAATCTCTCGTACTAAAATATCATCCTTACATGCCACAGTTGCATAATGCTCTTACAAACGAGGCTGTGATGATAAAGACATTGCGGCGTAATTACTTCATTTACTCTGCAGGAAATCCATAACAAGCATGTCTAGAGGAGAAAATATAGCAACCCTAACACATAGTTTACTTCATGTAAGACTATTAGCCCTTTAAAGACGAAGATCAGACCGCTTTATTTAAAGACCCAGTCCGTACCGCGCAGTAAACACTTTTCATCTCGGTTATAAAAACCAATCAGTTTATGCTGTAAGTGGCACAAGTTGCTGTTTGTTCTCAGATAAATACAAAACACGTTAATACAGTGTGGGCAGAACGTACAGTTGTTGAATGTTAAACTGTTGGTGCATCACGTAAACAGTAGGCTTTATTTAAAGACCCAGTCCGTACCGCACTGTAAACGCTTTTCATCTCGGTTATAAAAACCAATCAGTTTATGCTGTAAGTGGCACAAGTCGCTGTTTGTTCTCAGATAAATATAAAACACATAAATACAGTGTGGGCAGAGCGTACAGTTGTTGCATCACGTACTGTTGGTGCATCACGCGACCAGTAGGCTTTAAAAGGGTATCCAGTAGTGGGAAAATACAGAATACATGCAATTCTCTATACAACAGCTGGGAAAATTTAAACTGTTTAAAATTAAGAGCAAATGAAAGGGCTAATCTAATTCGAATTTGAGAGAAATAATATATAAAGAAGAGCAATTAGATGAAGTACTACATGTGGAAACACAAAAATTACCTTTATTCCAGAAAATAAAATAAATTACAAGGAAATAAATCTACCAAGAAATGCAGTGTAATGAACAGTGGAGTTAAACAGAATACAAGTGTCCATTCTGGAGTGATGTTGCGGATAAAGGTAGCACTGGCTAAAAAGATTACTAAAAGCTTTGGGATGACATTGAGATATTTAAATGCCATGATTCGAAGCAGAGAAAAAGAAAATATTAGTAAAATGTAGGAGCCAACTATTTCTAAGGCATTCATATGAAATAATCAAATATAAAATCTTGTTAGAATCACATAAAATTAGCTGCAGAAGATCTGGATTATTTCAGAACAGAATATCAGATGTGTCTATTTATGTAAGTCTGTGATAGTAAGATGTACATGTTATTTAAAGTCCCTTTAAACTATAACAGTGCCACATGATATCAGTGACAGAACAAAACAAAAGAAATGCGTACTCAAGTAACAAGAGATAAAACGACGTAAGCGGCGGACAGATATTAATTGCATAGCATGCGTCAGCGAACGTATGAGAATCTTGGAATGTATTTTTGTTTGTAAAGACCCCGAGTCTCTATCCGAATAAACATTTCTCTCTTAAGTATGTGACTTTCTACGTCATTTATGAACACCAAAATTTGGGTTCCTAGGCTAATAGAAGTGTGTCCTAATGTTTGTACACAACCATATTTAAGTTCACATGCTAAGTCTCTGTTGCTTTCATCTGTTCAAATCCCTGCAGCATGCATATACACTTCAGTATTGTCACTGAGAATTTTTGAAATGTTATGGTAATTAATTTTTCATTTGAGACAGGTTTCGTAATTAGGGTAACTTAGAGAGTTTTAGAAAATGACTGATTTAACGGGTTTTAATTGTGTCGTCAAAGAATATCCTTTGCGTTTGAAGAAAACTTAACATCATATCTAACCTTAACATTTGTTCCGCATTTTGGTAGTTTCCTAGTATTCCGTTTCGATAAGAAGTATGTTGAGGTACGACCGGACCAATGTGCTGATCGCAACACTGTAGGACACCCAGCAGAAAAAGAACAGACTTAGAGGTGCAGAGAGCGGCTGGGTGTTTAAAGACACTGACTTTAAGACGACTATATGATTGGCTGTAAAACTGAAAATGTTGCTGTATGACTTGCACTTGTGCAAGTGTCGTACAAGCTGGATGTATCGTTAGGTAATTCCCCGAAGATTGTTTCAACGCAGATTTGATAGATGGTAATCTGACATCCCCGTGAGGAGTTGCTAGTCTTACATCGGGCGCCTCCCCTGGTGGCGAATAGGGGAATGCTCACCAGATATGGCGGGTACCGGGGAAATAAAATACCCGGAATGGACCAAAACTAGCACTGCTGCTTTGCAGTTTGATACTGGCGTAACAAGAGCTAGAGGAAGAAAACCTTGACCAAAAATCACCTGGTCCTCCAGGTTGGGAGTTAGTGCAGCAGGCCAGCCCCCTGCTCAACGAAAAAAGAAACTTGCTAAAACGTCCCCTGGAAATACTCTGGATAGATGCAACCTACGACGACATAAGCTACGTAAGAGGACTATACGATTAGGTACTTTGAATGTACAAGGAATAAAAAAAAACAGGAGAAATTATAAAGGGTTTGGAAGAACTAAAACAAGACATTACGATATTAACAAAAACGAAGAAAAAAGTAAACGGAGTAGAAATAATAGGACCTTACTTACACTTTTATAGTGGAGTTCAAAAATAAAAAAGAGCAAATCAAGGAGTATCTATTTTAGTTAAAAAGAGATATAAGAGATATAGTACGACTTGGGAGGCACTAAATGAAAATGTGATAGAGGCACATATGAATTTATTTGGGAAAATGTTATGTATTTTAGGAATTTATGCCATAAGTGATGACGAAAATACTTTAGTAAAAAAAGATTTTGGGGGGAAATTAAATGAAGTAAGAGCTGAAATAGAAAACTCCAAGGTAACTTTAATTGCCGGAGATTTTAACAGCAGAACAGGGAAAAAAATTAATAACCTTGTTGTGGGTCCATATGGAGAAGAAGCAATAAAAGAGAATGGTGACAGATTGATAGATATACGTGAACAGAATTCATTAACAATTTTGAACGGATATTGTCAACACAAGAGAATACATCAGTACACATGGCACCAAGACACACAGGAGCTAAGATCTATAATAGATTACATTATTGCTAGACAAACTTCTGGCTTAAAATTTCAAGCTGTAAAAGTGTTTAGAGGAATGACGGTTGGAAGTGATCATAATATAGTGAATGCAAAAATTTTGTTTTTATATGGGAAAAACAATGCAAATGAATCAAAGGAAAACATAACAGGTTGTGCATTAGAATTATCACAATCACCATTATATAATATAGTTTAAGGGATGAAAGTACTAGTTTTTTATATAAGAAGACATTAAATGAGAAACTTGGAGAGGGTAATTTTGAAAGTACAGAAGAATGTTACTAACATCTTGTTAAATGCATTCAGCAAGCAGCGAAAGAAGCATTAGGATAGAAAATTTTGAGAAGTATAACTAAACCATTTTATTACTGGAATGAAGAAATTGAACAATTAGTAAATGAAAAAAAGCAAAATATTTGAAATGGATTAGTTCAAAAGACCCACAGGACAGGATAGAGCTTAGAAGGTTGCGAGGAAAAATTGGAAATATGATTACAGAAGCGAAAAATAAAAGGTGGGAAAAGACATGTTCTAGAGTAGAAAGCTACTTGGGTGGTAAACGAAGCACAGAAGCATGGAGAATACTGAAGAATTTAAGGAAAAATGAAAATGGAAAACAATGCTTTAACCCTATACCCATTGGCAATTAAGAAGCATATATTAAAAGAATTTTAACAGAAAACAGGGAATGTTACATGGGAGAACAAGAAACAGAACCAGAAGGTATGAATGAAATAGGAATGGATAAAATTAATTTAGATATAGAAATAGTTAAAATAACAATTATGTCCTTAAAAAGTAACACATCATGTGGAGGTGGAGGAGTACCTGCTGAATTACTAAATAAAGGAACTGAGAAGTTATATGAGTTACTAAGACAAATATTTAACGCTGCTTAAATAGCGAAGAAATTCATAATGATCGGAAGAATAGGATATATTTCAGCTATTTATAAATAAGGAAAGAGGGATTAATACGAAAATTATAGAGGAATTACAGTATTGAATATTTTAGTCGATTATATGGAAAAATTATAAAACATTTTTTTGGGACAGGAATTTTCACAGATAGAAACAGAAGAACAAGCAGGATTTAGAGCTGGTCGATCTACGGTTGACCATATATTTTGTTTAAAGCAATTGATAGAGAAAAAAAGGCTGTTGATCAACCACTACACTTATTATTTGTAGATTTAGAGAAAACATATGACAGTGTGCCCTTGCTAAACTTATGGAAAGTATTAGAACACTACAGTATTAGTAATATTTTTATTAGGGCAATAAAGAGATCATATGAAAAATCTTTTTCCAAAATTAAAATAGGAAAACAACTTAATTCAGGATTTTGGATTTTATATAACAAAAGAACTACGACAAGGATGCAGTTTATCGCCCACTTTATTTAAAATATATATTCGGAATGCTTTAGAAAATTGGCGGAAGAAGTGTGCAAAGATGGGACTGGAGATTCAGGATACGACAATATACTCACTGCTAATTGCGACAAATTACTAATTTCACAAGATTATGAGGATTTAGAATACATGACAAGGAAATTAATAGATGAATAGGAATTGTGGGGTTTAAAATTAAATGTAAAAAAACTAAATATATGGCCATAGGAGACACATTAAGAGACTTACAACTAGAGGACGGGAAGGGAATAATAAGTCATGGAAATGAATATACTTATCTGGGGTAAGAATAACCAAAGATGAAAATTATAAGCCAGAAATTAATGATGGAATTAATAGAGGACAAGCACATATAACAAAGCTAAACAGCGTTTTATCGGATCGCGATGTGACCCTCAGACAAAGACTCACATTTATCATGCAATAGTTAAAAGTACAATTACACATGCAGCAGAAACATGGTGTTTAAATCAAAAACCTCAGCAAAGCTAAATTCCATAGGAATGGACTTCTGGCGACGCTCAGCTCGAAATTCTAGGAAGGACGAAATTAGGAATAATATTATTAAACAAAAAATGAATGTGACAAGGTCTCTTTTAGACGATATTAAAACCAAACAACTTCAGTGGTATGGACATGTCCAGAGAATGGAAGAGGGAAGATTGCCAGGAAGAAGTTATGAAATGGCGTCCACCAGGAAGACGAAAACCAGGTAGACCTAAACTTATCTGGGAGGAAGGGATTAGAGGAGTGATGGGAGAAAAGGGATTAATGGAAGAAGACTGGAATGACAGAAGCAACTGGAGGAAGAAGATTATATAATTGTTAAATGGGCGCAGGAAAATGTGGAAATATTATACAACCTGCTAAATAAATAAATAATCTGACATCTTATCTGAATTTAACATTTGTTCCACATTTTTTGGTAGGTTTCTTTTCCCGTTTCGATAAGAAATATGGTGAGGTACGACTTCAACACTGTGATTCCGTAAAGATTGTGTCAACGCACATTTGATAGGAGGTAACGTCTTAGATCCGTCAATGTATATACGTGTACATGGATGGCTTTTACGATATCCCTCTTCGCTATCCGATTCAATATCCATTGACATAAAATGTGAATTTCAGAAAAGTTATAATGTTTCAACTTTCCACTCATCCTTTACATATTCTGATAGCCAGAGCCGTTAATTATTCACAGAAAGGGACAATGTAAATACACGAACTCCATTTGAGAATTTGTGAAACCTTTTTCGTAATACCTTTTATACATATAAATATATTAATATTTGTATACATATGTGTATATTTATTTATATACATATATATGCCTCGTGTCCTTGATTTACTGCGGAACATATTTCAAATTATCAACACATTGCCCATGAAGGCTGTCTTAAGTATTCACATGAATTCACGAAATGTTTTTTCTTGTTAGAATTACATATTATCAGGTGCAGAATCGCTGAATTATTTCAGAGCAAACTCTCGGCTTTGTCTATTTATGACTGTCCTTGAGAGAAAGATTCACCCGTTATTTCAAGACCCTCTGAACTATAACGTTGCCACTTAATTCAGTCACAAAACATTAACTGACATTACGTGTCCAAGAAACAAGACATAAAACGCTGTCTGCAGGTTGACGATATTGATACCATAGTACGTGTCAACGAATGTACAAGAATTAAATATTCACTGTGTTTTTACTTCATAAGGACCCTGATTTATTTTCCGAATAAAAATTCCTACCTCGAATATAAGACATGACGTCATTTATAATCTGCAAAACTGGGCTTACTATGCCAACCAAAAAGCAAGTCCTAATGTTTGTACACCATCTTCAAGATCAAATGCTAAAAGACTCTTGTTTTATCTGTCCAAATTCCGGCAACATGCCTATGTATTTTCGTTATTTTGATGAAAACTGTTGAAATGTTGTGGTAATCAATTGCCTATTTGAGGCACGTATCAAAATTAGTGTAACGTACCGCGATTTTGAAAACGGTAGGGTTAATAGATTTGCAGTATCAGTAAAGAATATCTCGTGCCTTTGAAGGAAAACTAATATCATATGCGAATTTAAATTTTTTTTCCAAAATTTGTTATTTTTTTGTATTCTGGTTCCATAAGAAATGTGGCGAGATAAGTCTGGAATTTTGCGCTTATCGCGACACTGTAGCACACTCAGCGGGTAGGAACAGACTTAGCACTGTAGAGCTGTGCTTTGTGCTTACAGACACTGACAGTATAACGGCAAAATATTTTCTTTGACATTCAAAATATTGCTGTAGAACTGAAATTCGTGCAAGTGTGATTTGTTTGCATAGTATGAAATGCAGATGACCGTAATGACAGCGAAGATCAGTGACATAGGAAAACATATTCACTGGTCTAAAGAGAAAAAATTGAAGAACGACCCCACTTTTAATATTGTGCACGGCGTGTACCATGCTGAACTGAGATTGAGGAAATTCTGTGAATATTTTTTCGTTGTGATTTTCATATGAGGCAAATTCTTATACACACCGACGTATAAACACGTCGTCTTTTACGATATTCCGCTTCGTCATTCGACTCAATATCCAGTGTTTCATTAAGTGAAGATCTAATTATTTTACCAATTCAATATCCAACCAATCTTTCTACACATTCTGATTGCCAGAGCTCTTCTACCAAAAGCGTACAGGCAGATTCACAAATCTGGTCGCTGTAATTATCCGAACTGGAAATGAATATTTGTGATTTTTTACATATAACTTTGTAATGTTTTTTTTCATGAGTTAATGTGACAAAGATTTCCAAATTACAACACAAAGCCCCCATACCGCTCTCTTAAGCACTCACATGAATTCATCGAATGTATTATTTGGTTAGAATCACATAAAATCATCTGTAGTTGTGCGGAATTAATTCAGAGAAGTCTATCGGCTGTATCTATTTATGTGTGTCGGTGACAGAAAAGTACAGCTTTTTGTTCAGTCCCCTTTAAACTACAACGGTGCCATATAATTTCACTCACAAAACAAATTACTGACATTACATAGCCAGCAAACAAAAGATAAAACGCAGTTTGCAGGTGACTGATATTGATAGCATTTTACGTGTCAGCAAACGTAGGAGAATTAAACTTGGAATCTAGTTTTGCTTTGTAAAGACCCCGATCCCTTAACTGTATATTAATTTCTCCCTCGATTATGTGGCCTACGACTTCGTTTATAAGCTCCAAAATTGGGCTTCCTAAGCCAACCAAAAAGACAAGTCCTGATGTTTCTACACCACCATCTTCAAGATCTCATGCCAAAGGTCTGTTGTTTTCATCTGTCCAAGTTCTTTCAACGTGCATATTTACTTTAGTTATTCCGTTGACAATTGTTGAAAAGTTTCGATAATCAAATACCCATTTGAGACAGGTCTCATAATTAGGGCAAGGTACCGCGTTTTTGTGAATGGCTGAGTCAATGGATTTCGAAATATCGGTAAAAAATCTTTCGTATCTTTGAACGAAACCAAACTTAATGTCGGATTTTAACATTTGTTCAACAGTTTTGATGTGTTCTTTGTATCCCGGTTCGATGAGGAATGTATTTAGGTAAGCCTGAATGACTGTGTTGATCGCAACACAGTAACACATCCAGCAGAAAAAGAACAGACGTAGCGGTGCAGAGGGTGGCTGTATGTTAACAGACACTGACAGTGAGACGGCAATAATATTGGTTGTGACACTGAAAATGTTGCTGTAAGAATTGGATTCGTGCAAGTGTGTTTTGTGTGCGTAGTTTGAAATGCGTAGTTTGAAATGCAGCGGACTGTAATGACAGCCAAGACCAGTGAGAAAGCAAAACATATCCACATGTGTACAGAGAATATGTTGAAGAAGCGACCCAACTTAGGATATTTTAAAGCACACGGCGTGTACCATGCTGAATGTATCGTGAGGTAATTCCGTGAAGATTCTTTCGACGCAGTTTTCGTAGAAGGTAACATCTTATACCCACCGACGTATATAGCTGGAAGGCTTTTACGATATGTCTCTTCTTCAACCGGTTCAATAGCTAGTGACAAATTCAGTGAATTTCCAATAATTTTTAACATTTCAATTTCCATCCCATCCTCTTACACATCCTGATAGCCAGAGCTATTTTTCCAAACACGTTTAGGCTTATTCACAAAAGGGGGCACTTCATGTACACCAACTGCAATTGAACATCTGTGAAAACTTTTTTCATAAAACCTTTTAAATATGTCGTTTGTTCTGACGTCACTCAAATTGCGTACTGTGAATACCTTCACTGGTACCTTGCCGTCAGCCGGATTGCATCGGTCTGAATTCTCATACGGATACCAAGTATGGAGTTCCGAGTACGTGCTTTGTGCTGAATTTGAGGTTTTCTTTTGCATATCGTTATCTCTGTAAGCATCTGGCTTCAGGAAGAGGACAACAGGGTTGCTAACTTGATACGTCCAAAGGTGACTAAGAATGGATCGTGACATATTTTTACTCTCAAATTGCGTGCAATTTGCCATTACCTGAATAATGAATCTTGCATTCCTTTTTCCATGATTCCCTCATTTTATCTCCAGACAAAGCCGAGAGCTGTTTCCCTATACCGAAAGTGTTTTGTTCCCAATCCTTACACGGTCCTGATATTAGTACAATATAACTATAATGCTAGTGTATTTCTGTGTACATGCTTTGTGTCATCTCATTACTGACATTAAGCACCAGTACAGGCCAGCGGCTAGTTAGGTATATGTCCTGAATCAAATACCTCACTTCGTTACTAGATGAACCTTCTCCCGCAATCGGGAGCATTATCAAAAAGTTCGTCCAGGCTTGAAATTCTCCTCGTTATGACAAACACTTCCAAATATCTGACTTGCTCTGTTTAATACCAGTATGAAAAAGATATTACTGTTAAATATCATAATTTCTCCAGCTACGGGAATTATTAACAGAACTTTAAACACCTCCCAATTCTAAACACACTAGACTGAAAACATAAGGCACCTTGACATTACGTACTTTATTATGTGGATGTGAAACTGTCTTTTCCGCGAAAGTTGTTTGTGGTAGAACTGTAGAAAATAAAAATGTATACTGTCATTACGGCAGGCTACAGCTTTTAGTTGAAACAGCACTAAATATTGCTTCTAATTAAGGAAACAAAAAGAAACTTTCTTTGCTGTATTTAGACTCTGTCAGTGATGTCAGTACGTACGGCCAGTAGACATGCACCACTAACAAATAAACATTAGGACATTCCTTCTTAACCTACGGTCCATGGAGCCCTAATATTCCGGGGGTAGATTGCAGGGAGTTTGTAAACTTAAATTGCAAAAATTTACAATTTTATTTAGATAATTTCTAACTGAAATTTAATTTTCATTCAATAATGAATGTAAACAGAAAAGTAATTTATGGTCTATGGAATACAAACAAGTTTGTTAAATTCAATAAAACACACAGTCTCTATTTTATGCATTCAAATGGGCAGGGGCTCGTACCTTTCACCAGAATCTACAAGGGGTCCAGGTAAGAAAGTTTAGATCACTTGCATTAACGTAAGTAAGAAAAAATTTCTTAAAAATTTCTTATGAAAATACGTCCTTCATAAAACAGTCCAATTCTTCACTTTGACATCCTTATTCTTCGATTTTTTTGGTATCAATTTGTAATGTACATAACGGAACAAATTTTTGCCCAGTAAGATCTCGGAAGTATATTCATTTTCTGCACAACAATCCGAATGTAATAAATTTTCTTTTGCATAAACTCAGCTATAAATTTCAGTAATTAGTAGATGCACAGATGCATGGCTCTGACGGCACAAATGTGTTATTCAGCAAGTACTTACAGAGTGTCTGGGTTTTACGTTCCTCCTGGTGACAAGATTAAGAGAAATGGTCACTGACTGGCCGGTGTTTGGTGCCTGTCCTTGCTTTGCATTTGCCGATCAGACACTAGCGATGTACAGTGCAGGTAGGATTAGTGGTGATGTTGTTTGCTGACAGGACACAGGCGGATCTGGAAATGGACAGTTGTAGATTAATATCTTTATTCTGTCCAACTTAGATACACATATACAATCTTCTGTCGTCCTCTTAGATAAAATCCCTCTACATGTTTCGGGCTGGCTCGCCCATCATCAGGAGGTTCATACGTGTACTGTACACGCAGCTAACTGGTCTTCCCTCTGTAAAAGAAGGGTGTCGTGTTAGTTCAAGTAGTCATTATGTGAGCCAATGTGTTTCCTTATGTATATTGTTCTTGGTATAGGGTTGTGTTGTGATGCCTCCTGTGTTTCCTTTAGTGTGCTCAATTGTGGAATGTTATGTGTGGACTTACGAACTGACCTCGGCTAGCGCGATAATAGTAGTGCAGTCTTACCTCTAGTATGCTGTCGTCGCGACCGTTGGGGATGGTCTGAACGTCACTACTGGTGTGTTCCGGATTTGACGTGGTGTCATGTGTCAAGGTTGTGTGAGTTGATTGGGTGGCTTGGTATTGATTAACAGTTACTTGCGTTGGCGTGGCTGTATTGTGAACCTAGGCGGGAGGGAAACCGGTTGATTGGGTGGCGTGGTATTGATTAATGTTACTGAGTTGGCGTGGGTCTTGCGTAATGTTCGGCGGGAGGAACCGGTTGGTGGTGTTGGCTAATTGTGGCTCGTGTTGGTGCTCGGTCGTGTGTCCTTGGTGGGCCGTCCAGGTGGGGGGTTGGAGGGGTCAGTTGGTCTGGGTTGGTTTTCGGGCGCGTTCAGGTTTGTTGTGGTGTGAGGCCCATGTTCTGTAATACCTCGTATATTGGGTTTTGTTCATGTGGAGTTTGCCCGAGCAAACTTTACTTTACTTTACTTTACATAAACTTTACAGGAAACTCAATTTGCTCTATTTAAATTCCGCCAATAATGTAATTATTTGTGGCTGTTAGGGCTATACCACTAACAAATAAACTTTAAGATATACGAGATACACTGAAACAAACAGGATATAGCATATATCTTTTGCAAAATACTGGCCACTTTCTCATTTTTACCCCCATTTTCCCGATTTTTTGTACAATTTTATTGCCGATAATAAATGAAATTCCTTTCCTATTCTTAAAAGAACAATAACATTTGGCACAGCAATCTGCTTGTAACAAGTTACTGACCACAAAGATCATTAATTCATAGACAAACAGAAACATTACGCTAATGACCCACATCAATTGTGCATGTACTTACAGAGTGTCTGGGTTTCACGTAGCTTCTGGTGACAATATTCAGAGAACTGTGTTGCGACAGGTGGGTGTATGGCGCCTGTACTTGGTTTGTATCTGTTGAACAGCAACTAACACTGATTAGAGTGAAGGTAGGCTTAGAGACGATGGTACATGCTGACAGGACAAAGAAGTGTCTGAAAATGACCAGTTACACTAATATGGAGATCCAGCCTAATTAGTATCGTAGAGGGAGCGTGTGCCGCTTAGAACACGAGTTTGGAATTGAAGCATGAAATTAATGTGGAACAGATGACACAATTGCCCATCCACTGTCACGAATACACTGTTGGATAATATCGACTGATATTAATACCACTCTCCCCTTTTCATGCTGTTTTTCTGATTGCCATTTCCCGGTTTGCTATAATACTGCAGTAATGTTCTGTTATTTTCCATTTTCTAAAATGTTTAAGCATTTATCAAACTCCTCCTCTGCTTGACATTTCAAAGAAATTGAAAACAACCGTTACTTTCAAACTCTAATGACATTCTGTTCTACATAATAAATCCTTGTGACATGACAAGTATCATTACCAAAATCACACCTCCATTACCTGAGTCACAATTACATTCCCAAATATCCGGTCATTAATTTGGGCACTGACAATGAAACAGCGCAGCTGTACAGTGGGAAGACTGTGTCATTTGTATTTTTATAGTTAATATCGCGTTCCACAATATTATTGTATAATTAATAAATAATAATAATGGACTTGACTAAAACGAGGTGTGTAATTGAGCAAATTATATGGCAGTGTTATCGTCATATTCTGCCGCCTGCCATTATCATTTGCCATTATCATACAGTGATATAATGACAGGTCAAAATGTCTTCTTTAGAGAAATAATGGCAATCGGTTTTATGGGAAAGGAAACGGAAATTTACTGATTAGCTGGTAAAGTAAATTCAAGTTACCCATAAATTGATAGGAAGATTTCAATAGAACAAATTAAAAATACGACATTTAATTATAGCAGTACAGGCACGGGGTTCAATTCCCGAATCTTCACATACGATTATAAAAAATTTCGCCCGTGTGTTTGTTTTTCTAAAGACGCTACTTGACCCTCTGGAGTTTATAAAATGTAAGTCATAGCCATCCCTACTGGTTTGTCTTCTGTCGTTCTCAATCTCGCACATATATAGCTGTCGTAAACAAGGAACTGTATTGCCGTACCCCAAATAAATTACATATTGTATTGTTATGGTTATTCCTTATTTCGTGGATTAAAATAAAATTAATGTGAATACCAAAATTAGGCCCTCGATTTGTTGGTGTATTTTCTTTTCATTTCGACGTTTCAAACACTCCGATACTTTCTCAAATTATTTAAATATGTATTAAGCATTGTCCTTTTTTTAAAGCACAATGAATGTGAACTCAGATATTAAGCTCCAAAACTTTCTTTCCGTTTCTCTCTTTCCAAGTAGAAACCCCCTACAGTAAGACCAAAGCTTGCAAAGTTCATACTCTGGTTTTCAGAGGCTATTATATCCGACATCAGCCGTTCAGAACAGAAGATCTGTTGAATTTAAATTACGATTGAATTCAAATTTAAATTTTAACCGCTTTCCAAAAATAGTTTAAAGGTACATAATTACTGTGCGGTGTAATGTGTGGTTCTGCGGCCACTCGTTTGCTGCTGTTCCGTGTTCGAATCCCGCCTGGGGAACTGACGACTGCTTTCTCTGTATGTTGTGTAGGTAGCGATCTCTACGACGTGTCGGTCCCTTGTCCAGTGTGTCCTATCATGTGTGTGACACTGTGTGTGATCAGGTGTAACAATAACCGTCTACACTTACCGTGAATATGTAGAAAGGGTCTGACAAAGAAAGGAAAAGGACTGCAACTTATAACACTGGTGCCTGTATCTGAATTATAAGGCGACTGGCATGGCGCAAGAATAATTGCAGCTCTTTAGTTGCGGGTGGAAAGGGGAATTGAATTCAGAATTATCGTAACGTTCAATTCAGAACTTCCCATGACAAATATCATTACCTACCCTAATACCACCACATATAATTATCATATATTATTATTACTCTTCCGAAAACAGAACTACGTTAAGCCCGGTGACGGTGTTGCCATTTTAAACTGACCTTATGCTTCGTCAAAAAATAAATTCCGAATGGAGCATAAAGGGCTTATTTAAAAACTAATACAAAACGCTTCTTTACCGATAGTTTTGGTGTAGAAACAACATTAAATAGTTATGACAGTAGGACACAGTGTTTGTGAGTGGATGTACATACAGCACGCATGAAATATGAAGCTTCTATAGAAGCAACCCCTCCCCCCCCCACAGTTTTGATCTGTATTACGACTTTCTCAAATTCATTACCGCCTTCCAATATTTGATACCAAACTTAACGGTCAAAAAGGTAGCACGCCCGGTTCCTATTTAGGATGCCTAGGTTTCAAAACTCGGCAAGCAGTCAGATGGCCCCAGATTATTCTGAATGTACTTGGAGTGTGTGTGTTTGTTTCGCGTGGTTTCTGGTGATAAGATTTAGAGAAATGTGCACTGACTGGCGAGATTTTGGTGCCTACCTTGCTGCGTACCTTGCTGAACAACAACTACCACTCTATAGTACAAGTAGGATTATTGAAGTTGCTACTGCTGACAGGACAATGACAATTCTGCAAAATGAAAATATGCATATATATATATATATATATATATATATATATATCGCGTTTCTAGCACAATGTATTCGAAAGGGGCGTGTCTGTTTATGACACGAGTTAAAATACGAAGCCAGAAAAGAATGTGGACAAGGGACATAATGGCCCATGCCTGCTGGATATCGACTGATATTAATTTCACTTTCTGTTCCTTGTGTCCTGTTTTTTTTTAATTTGCTTGCCTGAGTTAGTAATCCTAGTACTGCATTATTCTATTATTTTCCACTTCCGTAAATGTCTAATTATTTATAAATCTCCTCCTCTGCCTGAAATTTCAAAGAATTTCAAACATTCGTTACCTTCAATGTCTAGTGATTTTCTGTTGCACATTATAAATTATTCTGGCTTGACAGTCACCATTAGTCAAATCATATGTCCAGTATCTGACGTAAAATTTTATTCTGTAATTCCTCTTCATTAAATTACACACTTACTAATGCATCAACTTACAATTAAACCAAGTTAGTTTTAGGTATGGGAAGTCTGTGTCAGTTTCATCTCGTTCCACAACATTGTTTGTGGTTAATAGTTAATAATACTGATGTCTCTATTTCAAATTGCCGTATCCAGAAATGAAATGCCTATTTTCTATAGTAGCGAAGGAATAACAAAGTATTCTTGAGCAAACCATAGCGTGCAATTGAGTAATTTACATGACAGTGTCACTATCCTTATTCTGCCGCCTGACATTATCATGTGTCTTTACCATAAACCGCTATAATGAAACGTTACAATGTCTTCATTAGATAAAAAATAACACTTCGCATTGTGAGAAAATGAGAAGAAAATTTTAGAGTAAATCTTGAAGTAAACTGATGATACCCATAAATCGAAGTGAAGGCTTTATTAGAGGAAGTGACCATACACATTTAAAGCATAGCAGTACGACCCCCGGTTCAAATATCGATTTTTCACATAGGATGATTAAATATTTTGCTCATGTTTTTGGTTTTCTAAAAATTCGATTTTAAGTTTTGAAGTCCATAAAATATAAGTTAAAGCCGGCCCTATCTGTGCGTTTCTGTTGTTCTAAAGCCTGCAATGTGCAGCCTTCTCTAACAAGTAACTTCATTGCCATCAAATAAATTAATGATGAATTGAAAACACTGGAGGGTTATTCAGTGAAAGCAATTACATAAAGATTTTCATTTGAACATTTTGCCCATTATTTTGCAAATAGTTAATAACTTTTTTTATTTAAATCAAAATTGGTATGCGTATAAGAATTGTTATGTAGGGGCTGTTGGGGGCGGTCAGCACTTCGGTGGCAAACATTTTGTATTGTTCCTAGCGGCATCCATAATCATGTCGTATATTATACCGTGTCCCAGTGTTGGTACCTCGCTATTATAAAAAACACCTTAGTACAGCGGAGCTGAAGCCCTATACCAAACATAGCATACAAAAAATGTACAATCACATAAAAGTCCGAAAAAACCAGTGTTACCTAACGTGAGAACAAAGACGTTAGGCAGACGTAGGATGGACCGATCTGATAAGAAAACGTTGAACAATGTACCGAATAATCATGTGTTTCGTTATAAAAAAAGTTACATCCTAGTTTTTGCTGTCACCGCCTGCCGGAATGTTAAATCTAACTGAAATCTCCACTCTTTCGCCTGTAGGGTATTAGAATAAAAAATTCTCTTGAGGAGGATATTACATTGTTTCCTTCGAACTTGTTACTCTGGTTATTATTGCAATATATCAAACCGAAACCCTCAAGAATATTAAACTTCTTACAAATATAACTAAATATTTTTTCAAATTTACATTTACCTATAATCTTGCCAATGCCCAAGATTTTCAAGTATATACTTGGATTAGGACAATTTCTAAATCGTTACCACAATTTACGGCTCAGGGGAACACAGACAGATTCCTGTTTAAAATTTCCTTCATAAATAATATATTCTTATCTGGTTTTTTACCCCACACAACATTATCAGCTTGATTTTACACATTCAAAGTACGAGGGCTGCTCAGAAAGTAATGTCCCACATTTTTTTTCTCGGAAACCACTTATTCAGAATGTATGCAATTCACGCACAGTACAACTGGGTGTTTCCTTTACACATGTTATTTATCCACATAATCTCCAAGTATACGGTCTTAACGCCACCGTGAAACAAGGGCATGCATGCCTTCCCTGTACCAGCTCGTTTCCTGTTCACGTAGCCATGTCCTCACTGCACGAATCACGCTCTCATCAACTTCAAACTTTGTCCCACGCAGTGCATCCTTCAGTGGCCCCAAAGGATGAAAAACTTTTGGACCAATGGAGTGGCATCATCAGCAATCACCAAGAAAAATGATGTTCAAGGCAACTCCTTCTGCCGGAAAGGTCATGATCACCGACTTTTGGGACACTGATGGAGTGATTCTGGTGGATTTGATGGCCAGAGGTGAGACAATCAATTCTGGCGCACACATCAAAACCCTCCAAAAACTAAAACAGCGTTACCGGCGAGTGCGGCCTAACAGAAATCCAGGAGATATACTGATTCAGCACGACAATTTCCGCCCTCACACAAGTCTACGAACCCAAGAGGCAATCGCCAAATTTGGTTGGAATGTGCTCCCCGATCCCCCCATAGTCCTGATCTCGCGCCGTCAGATTTTCACCGTCTTGGGTCACTGGAAGATGTACTGCGTGGGACAAGGTTTGAAGATGACGAGGGCGTGATTCGTGCAGTAAGGACATGGCTATTAGAATAGGAAACGAGCTGGTACAGGGAAAGCATGCGTGCCCTTGTTTCGCGCTAGCGTAAGGCCGTAGACTTAGATGGAGTTTACGTGGGAAATTCACATGTGTAAAGGAAACATCCAGTTATACTGTGCGTGAATTGCATACATTCTGAATGAATAGTTTCAGAGAAAAAAATGTGGGGCTTTACTTTCTGAGCAGCCCTCGTACAAAGAATAACTAATTAATTCGTAAAGTATACTCGTACACAACACACAAAACTTCTGATTCCGAAACTTAGGCGCACAAAGAAAAGTCTAGATATAGATTTTGGCCACAAAATAATTTTAAATAGTATTTAATTTTTTATTTTCTTTATTATATTTTAATTGTATTTTAAAAGAATTGAAATACAACTGCAATTTTTATAATTATAAAAAAGAAAATCAATCGCACTTGAGAATTCTAATATATAATTCGAAAGATACGCTGCATATATCATACAATTGTCCCTAAAGACGTAGAATAAGTCCGGCTAAAACCTGTCGGAAAATAAACCAATAATTAAAAGCCGTTTGCACCAAGTTGGAACGGAATATTTGTAATTTTTCTGCAAAAAATATTTCAAAATTACGCTACTTTTGAACTTACAACACACGACTGTTTCGACGCTTTTCAAAGTATTTAAAAATTCAATAAACGCAGTGTCTCGAATACGAGGATATTAAATATATTTGTTCTTCGTCGTATAAGAAAACAATCTCACTACATATTATAGTGAACCAAACTCAAACAAATATGCCTTAAATATTTGATGTCTATGAAGCGTGTTAATACAGTAACAAAGATTCAATATCTATCCAACTATCTATCTATCTATCTATCTATCTATCTATCTATCTATCTATCTATCTATCTATCTATCTATCTATCTATCTATCTATCTATCTATCTATCTATCTATCTATCTATCTATCTATCTATCTATCTA
>Ga0268261_10000872_pt1 | contig 20017 bp, 13 predicted proteins | sample TergutNc150P1_FD_190353 | JGI IMG/M metagenome (GOLD analysis project Ga0268261, IMG submission 190353) | Nasutitermes corniger P1 segment gut microbial community from laboratory colony in Florida, USA - Nc150 P1 (SPAdes) (version 2) | ecosystem: Host-associated > Arthropoda: Insects >...
TCTTGTTCGAAAATTAATAGGAAAGCAAAGACATGTAACGAAATTGGAATGTTACCGTCTGTTTGAAATGTCACTGAAGTTTTTTGTTTTCCCTTCAGGAGTCGGAATGTAAATGTTTGTAGGGTTTCCGACTCTTGAGCATGCAACATATATTTGCCCATGTGAGAAGCATGGATCACAGTGTTGTCTTGCCGTTCACGAAACATTTCCCAGAAAGGAGGAAACAGGTTGAGAAGGTTGAAGAAGGTATATAAACACAGGGGCTTTCGACACAGACACGCATGCGACTCAGGGTTGGCAGCACTGTGTTGTCATCTCGTTAGCGAAACATCTCGCTAGAACGACGAGAAAAGTTGAGAAGGTGAAAGAATGTGTTGTCCGTAGACAGGGAACGGAAGAAGGACGAAGGTTAGATAGGTTTTACGTTATCATTTTTATAAATGCAATGTAATTGCATGTGCAATTCATTAGTCACTTTCTTCTCGTCTCATCAGGTTTCCATTTTCACACACGCGCATTCCATTCACTTCTGCGTGTTTTCGTTGCACAACCCACCGCCGTCCGTGACGTCACACCAGCACGCGCCGCATCACGGATATAACGCAGTAGCGGGACAGTGGCGCCGGCAGCCATCCACTGCGCAGGAATCTGTACCCGCTCCCGACAAAATAGGTCGAAGAGGTGGGAAAGGTGAAATATTGTGGGCCCATACATACCATACGATCTCTTCCAGACCACGGGGGAGATGTGTGCAAAGTTTGGTTCTGATCGGTTCAGAAATGTGGATTTGTATAAGGTACAAACAAACATACAATAAACATTCATCTTTATATATAAGATAACCTTAACGTTTCATACTGTCGCCATGTTTGTAGTTGTATAATTGCAACCGACATATCAAACACGCCGCGTTCGTTTGTTTATGATGTCTCCAAACCAAAGTTCATGTGCCCAGCTCCAATAGTTCCTTACGGCATTTAAACCTAAAGTTATATGTAGATTTCATATAGCCACCATTTTATTGTTTTAATTCCAAGACTCTATATGTTACGTGGGGTTAAGTGTCGCTTGACCCTCATATGCTTGTGCATTCTTCATATTTGGGAAACTAAAAAGTACAGTTTCGATTTTCTTGCTGGTGGCGTAACCTCATCACATTTTAAGAAAAATCGGTGGACTTCTTGACGTGTCGGCGACACATTCTGATTCACACGCGTCCTATAAACCAATCTTCTCCTCAAGGATGGAAAAGGGATTGTTTATGATGCTCGTCTTACATTGTGGTAACTCGAATACTGATTTTGACTTGCGAGTTGTAATTCGTGGGTGGGAGGACTGATGATCGGCAGGCCTGATCCGTCCATTCCACGAGGGGGTTTATCACCCGCTATCGTACTATTCCGGTGTTACTTGTGAGTCCGTGTAATGCAGTGTCTGGTGGTTCCCCTTCCATTTGCGTACATTCAGATCCCAGGGTCTCTACTGGTCTGAACGTACTCGTATGTGTAGGATAAGTTACAGTATTGATTCCCTATGGCTCTTTGTGGAGCAAGGAGATGGTGCGCCCCACACTAGACTGCGTTATAATCCATCCCACTTAACATCGCCAAATACACGCTCTGCTTTAATTACTTCGACATGAGTTATCTGTGGCGTGCGATTATCCCCGATATCAGTATTCCAAGTGTAATAATGGAGCAACATCTCTTGGATGGGTGGTTCCAATACGCGATTCGTTTGAATTGCATCTGCAGAGACATTCCGGTTTGTGACGTAGTTAGAGGTTTTGTCTGAATTGAATCTGCAGAGCCGTTCGAATATGTGATAAATTTTCGTTTGGGTTGCATAGACAGTGCCGTTCGGGTACGTGATATTAGATACAAGTTTCGTTTAGACTGCATCTGCAGAGCCATTCCGATATGCGATGTAGTTAAAGGTTACATCTGGATTGAAACTGCAGAGCCGTTTGGGTACATAATATAAATGTATCAAGATTTAATTTGGATTGCATCTGCAGAACCATTTTGATATATTTCGTAGTTAGAGGTTTCGTCTGGATTGCATCTGCTGAGCCGTACCAATACGTGATATAGATACAATTTAGTTTGGACTGCATCTGCTTAGCCGTTCTGATAAGGAACATAGATAATATTTCGTTTGGATTGCATCTGCAGAGCCGTTCGGGTACGTGATATTATTGGATAGAAATTTTGTTTGGATTGCATCTGCATTCCGATGTGATGTAGTTAGAATTTTCGTCTGGATTGCATCTGCTGAGCCGTTCGGATACGTGATACTGTTTGATAAAGCAGCTGAAACAATTTGAACAACTCAGTGGTGCAGAGTCGCTCGGGTTACGAATTTCTCGTTTCAATGAAACTGAAGGTTAATTATTGTGTGTTAATTGAAATCCGCTGTTTGACTGTGATGAGCCAGTTTAATCCGATTTACACCATCATACCCAAATTATCTAAAATCAGTCTTAATGGCATCCTGTAATTTACATCTAGTTCTCCCAAGTGTTCCCGTCCCTTGATGTTTCCGTTTAAATTCGGTATAGATTCCACTTGTCATTTGTTTGACATGTCCCTCCGTCTCTTAATGTTAAATCGATTACTGCATTAGCGTTAAATAAAGAATGCAAGTTGTTAATATGCTGTTTTCTTCGTCGTATCATAACTTTCTTTCTTAGGTTCATATATTCTTATAATTTTTGTTACATATGGGAAGTTTTGTGCTACTGTTCTTGAGGACGGCCAATCTGTTTGGATGCTATAAAAAGGTAAAGTTTACCCTATAGTATGCCGTGAAGGTACAGAGAGGGAGTAGAGGTATAGCTGTACTCTTTAACCTCGGCGCTAGTTGGTGTGCATGGTCAACACCACGACCCCGCCTCTTCCCCGAGAAAGACCCAGTACCCGTTATATATGTGGGTGGTCGGTATAGCGACTCGCTACGGCCTGCACCGACCGGGGTTCGAATTCCAATGTGGACAGCGTTTTCCCTACCCGTCCAGAACGGCCTCAAGGCACGCCAAACCTCCTGTTCAGTGTGTACCAGATCTCTTCCCCGGAGGTATAGTGGAGTTAACCACCCACTCCTATATACGGCTGAGGTTAAGAATGAGTAGAGCTATACCGTCGTCTCTTCCTCGGGCCTTCATGGCGTGTTATAGGTCGAACTTTACCTTTACGTTTTAGCCATTGTGTAGGGGGCTGGGTGGTCCGGACGGTGCGGAAAATCTGACCCCCTTCGGAGTACGAACCCTGAATCAACAAGCCCATAGCGAGTCGCTATACCGATTATGCTATTTCGGCCCGCATGTTTGTTTTCTAGGTAAAGTTTCTTCTCATATTACTTAGGTACAGTTTTATAAACACATTGTTACCGTCTGCCAGTGTCATGAGATAGTAAAACCAGTAAGCTCGCACTTTTCGTAAGATGTTTATTTACTATGCAACATGTTTTGGATTGACAGAGTATTATACAGTTACCTCACGTAGACAGTTCTGTGCCAGGAAAAGTGGGACGTGCCGCTACGCCCTTAGCGTCACCATGTACAAGCTGGAGATTGATAGGTGGAGGAAAATCTTCCACTTCACCATGACACAACCCGTCTTGTCACATATTTGAAGGCAATTGGATCTACTGTACTACACCCATCAGTGGATGATATTTATACATATACATAGACAGTTGATGACGCGATCCGTAAATATTTCAGTTATCTGAACTGATTAACACACACACGCGCGCGCGCGCGCGCAAGATGAATCTTTGTCGGTTTTAGTGTCTATAATCATTTATATTTTCTTATACTTACGTGGTTGGTCTGAAAAGTTTTCGGCCTCGAACATAGATGGTTACAATATCGGCAAGATTTTTTTCTAACTTGGTACGTCTGTCATAAGCATCCATGTGAAACTGCAAGTCATTCTATCGAGAAGTTTGTTTTGTACAGCTGTCTGAAGCAAGATACACCTTTACAGCTGCAATAGCCTCTTGATTCGAAGAAAAACGCTGACCAGCGAGGAAGAGTTTGAGTTTTGGGAAGAGACAGAAGTCAGAGGGAGCCAAATCTGGAGAATAGGGTGGATGTTCCAACAATTCATAGTGCAGATCCCTTAATTTTCCTATTGCCAAAACACTTGTGGGCGGGTGCATTGTCCTGATGAAAGATGATATTTTTCTTCTGCAAACCGGGTCTTTTCTCACGATTTTTTCGTCTAGCCTGGTTAAGATTGGAATAATATTCCCCGGTTGTTTTACCCTTTTCAAGATAATCAATAAACAAAATGCCTTTAGCATCCCAACACACCCAGGCCATGAGCTTTCCTGCTGATGGAACCGACCTTGTCTTCTTTGGCGCCGAACAACCAGCTTCTGTCCACTGTTTTGACTGCTGTTTGGATTCTGGCGTGTAATGGTGAATGCAAGTCTCATCCATAGTGATAAATCGACGCACAAAATCAGTTTTATTTTTGTTAAAAAGTTCCAAGCACTTTAGAGATTTTCATTTGAGTGCGTTTTTTATCTGCTGTGAGCAGGCGTGGCACCCATGTTGCGCAAAGCTTTTTCGTATCCAGTTCTTCATGCAAAATATATGCCACTCGTTTTTTGAAATGCCTATAGCTCAGCAATTTTACGCACTTTCATCCGCCGGTAATCCAATACCATATCGTGCACAAGTTCATTGGATTCTGGTGTTGTTGCACTTTTCGGACATCCTTCACGTGGAGCATTTTCAAGGCTGGTACGGCCACGTTTAAACTCAGCAGCCCATTTCTTAATTGTTGAAAACGAAGGAGAAGAGTCCACATAAACGTTTATGAACTTCGAATGAACTTCCTTGGGCGTTAAACCTTTTACAAAGAAATTTATAACCGCACGATACACAATTTTATCCATTTTAAGGGATACAGACAACACTTCTGCTTCAGACAGCTGTATGAAACAAACTACTTGATAGAATGACTTGCAATGTCACATGGATGCTTATAACAGATGTACCAACTTAGGAAAAAATCTTGCCGATATTGTTACCATCTATGTTCGATGCCGAGAACTTTTCAGACCACCATCATAATTTTGATAAGTAACGGTCTTGAAATCTTCCTACACTACTACCAGAACCCTGAGCGTGGCTGTTAAGTCGTAACAAGTTGTATCGCAAATGAAAGGCTCATAAAAATTGTACCTTTTTCGATTTTACTGTCTCACATTTCACCATAATTTAAAATGTGTGAATTTTGTAGTATTTTTTTTCCAGCTTTGGGAATATCTGCTGTTGCAGGTGTACCTGGCGCTGTTTCAGCCCCTGAAAGTGACACGTCATCAGTTTAAGAAAGTTCTCAACTGCATGAAGATGATCAGGCAGCTGAAGTACCAGGAGGTATACGCTCAGGAAAAGACCACTAAAGTGGACAGTCTATCGCTCGTCCTTTCAGGAAAGTAAGTACGGAAATCATTTTGAGCTCCATGCCCAGATATTTTGGATCTTTCCTGTTATAACCCTACCACACCTGTTAAGTTATCCGATAGAGGCACTGCAGCCGTACGGTAGAGGGGCATGTTGTAACATCGAACCAAAGCCCTTGTCGTAAGGAAGGAGGAAAACACATGACAGAGACTTGCTTAATGTCTAGCCAAAGCCCCTTTCATGAATTTGACACCTTTCATGGTGGGGTTGTAACAGGAAAAGTCCGATATTTTGCAAGGGAAGTTCATTAGAAACCGGGCAAGATGAAGGTTATAACCGATTCGTTGTATGCCCACTAATCCACTAATAAATTCTATATTTTTGACGTGTACTCATGTCCGCGTCTTAGGGCGCGTTCAGACTTGAGCATTCTGCCGCATCGTAACATCGTCATATAAGCGTATGGGGTTCTGCTCGTCCCGGGTTTTAGGTTCGGACAAGGCGGCGCGCATTCTGGCGAACGGGCTGCGCGCTGTGATCCACCAGTGTTCGCTGCTCCTGGTGGGAAGATGTCTTTACAAGTAGCTAGGGCGGCCTTCATATTTTTACATCACATGTCCAGAAGAAGAAATCTGCGAGAAAAACGCTGATGGCAAACGGAGTTGTACAGAAAGAGGTCTGCGTACAGTGGTACCAGTTTGTTAGCAGTTTTAAAGTGTCAAACATTTAGTGGATTGTACAAAAAATGTACTAGGTTGGGACCAGCAGATTTGGAACAACTGATTAGTTTAGTTGGTCTAAAAATTGTGAAAAGGGATACCAGATTCCGAGCAGCTATTCCATTTCAATAGAGATTGGCAGTAACATTGCGATTTTTGGCTACAGGCGACTCGCACACCCATGTGCAATATTTTTTTTCCAAATTTCTAAATAGTTATACTGTACTCGAAGTGTCAAGCTGTTGAGGCACTGATGGAAAACAAAGGTAAAAAATGATATATTGTACAGAGCAAATTTTTCACGTAAAGGTGAGGGGTTGGAACACTGAAACAAAATATATAACTAACACAATACTTTTAGTAACTGAGCTTTAGTTTACACAATTTAAAGGCACGTAAGATAACTCAGAATTACGTCTTCTGAACCAGCAGCAGGAGTAGTGGGAGTGGAAACCTGGGATGTTGTTGACAGAGTGGAGACAATATGAAACATGCAAAAGCCTCTGTTCGGCAGCGAATATGCTATAGCATATTTTGTGCTGCACTTTATTCATGGTGCGCGGCAAATAATTTCGCATCTTGTTTGCATTGAAAGTCAAAATTTTGGAATTCGTCGTCTGCGGAGGAGGCTTCCGCTGCTGACGACGTCAGTACAGTGAATGTATTTGTTACCGTCCTCTTTACTCTGGGTTGTGTGTATGTGGAGCTTCCCTTCCGTCGCTTAGTGAACCTGAAGGTATTATTTCAGGCTAATTTACACGCGACGTCCCTGCAAGGTCCACGATCGACTATTCCAGATACACGTACACAGTACTTAGTTCTTGGGGGAGGGGGGTTTCAAACGTTTACAAACGTTCGAGACATTCATGTTTTCCCGACGATAAGCCCCCACACAGAACGAAAAAGGGAATTAGAAAGGAAACCACGAATTAGGGAAAGGCGAAAAAGGTATGAATGAAGACAGCTTCTTCCAAGTCAACGCCCTTGAAAATGCTGTCGAAAAGCCTACGGTTCCCATTTTGTTGGAGCACGGCACATCCTCCATATCGGTGGTGATAGAGGGTATGTCGCGGAGCCTGATTCTGGAAACTGGCTCCAACGTATCGATATTGCAACGCCGCATATCGAGAGGCAACTTAAGGTTTACCACGCTGGAACTATGTGGAGTGACTGGAGACGTTCTAGACATTAAAGGACAAGTCATTTATCTTAGTGCTGAACGGACGTGAGTTCACACGCTCCTTCCTAGTATGCCCACTTTCTACTGAATCAGCTGGTTTGAAAGTCACCGATTTCATGGACTGATTGGGTGCCGTAATAGATTTCGAGTGCGGTAAGTTCTCACTGACTGGCGTCGGTAAAGTGCCCCCAGTGTATAGTGTTACACTCACAGCGCACATGACACTCGCTGTATTTTCCGAAGGTAAACCGGCCGCATTTCTCATCTCAGGAAAGAGGAACACGAGGCGACGACGAACAGGTCCCTGTAGTTCCTTCCCCGAGATGACTGTGTAGAAGGGTCAGGCTTGGCTTGTTAGGGCTACAGAGAACGTTACTGTACCACCTAGATGTCGACAGATGTTAACTGAAAGGTTGGAATCTGAGGAGCAGTATCTCCACTAGTTTGTGTGGAACAAGCTCAGGTCCCAATCGAAGGGATACTTACAGCCCGCGGACTACCGCGAATTAGCTTGCAAGCGAATGAACCTTCCACAGTGACATAACAGGACGGTCGCAATGCATTTAGAACGCCTGACAGCTGTGCGTTTGTAATGGTTGTTAATTTCAGCAATGAAGAGCTGACTATTCCTAACGCTATTCTTATTGGTGTAGCCGAGGAAATTACAGAAGAATTAGTAGGAGTGATTAATGCAGGAGATAAGCCAAAATGTAGTCTCCTGAACAATCAGCAAAGAAAGAAGGGAAATGAGGCCTTATATCGGAAGCTACTACAAGGGAAATTAGATTACTTATCGGAGAAGGAAAGAGAGTTAATTGAACCTGTACTGCTGGAATACGCCCATGCCTTTCATGATGAGGAAACCAATGATTTTAAGGGTACAGACATAAAGGAACACCAGATATTGATAGGCGACCGGCGGCCAATAAGGAGACCTCAATGAAGAGTTCCTTATTCAATTACGGATGAAATTAAGGCGGAAGTGAAGAAAATGTTAGACAAATGCGTTATCAGAGAAAGTAATTCCCCTTGGTCCTCCCCAGCCATATTAGTACCAGAGAAAAAAGCGGATGGGAAACCAAAATTTAGGTCTTTAGTCCATGATGTTATTAAAGCGAACCACAACCCAGTCTATGTCGCACACCCAGGAATGAAAAGAACTTTCGACCCAAACTCTCTTGGTTACTGCTGGCCCGGCATGCGAAAATCAATAGAAGATTGTCAGGAAATGTGACCCATGTCAGAGTAAAAGGATGGAGAATTTGTAGCCCCATTAGGAGAATTGGAGGAACCGACAGCAATTTTCCACTTTACATCCATGGACATAACAGGTACATATTTGGTGGCACCGCTTGGAAATAAGTGCCTACTGACCCATAGATCATTTCACCAAATATGTAGAGGTCTTCCCCATTTCGGCCCAAGCCGCAGAAACATGTGCCAGAGTATGTGGAACTTAAATTATCACTCGACATGACACAGGATCCACCCTGATAACAGATCAAGACCGATCGTTTATTTTTTAATTTGTCAAGGAAACGTAAAGCAATGGGAATACGACGAATTAATATATCGAACTATCATCCTTTCTCTAACGGAATAATGGAATGGTGGCAGCGATCTCTACACTCAAGTCTCTCCCATTACGTTGATTCCGCGAACACAAATTGGGACACGTTGGTACCATTCTATCTGATGGCCTACCGTGCGACACCCACTACAACAGGCTAGGTCCTTACTATTTGCTCCACGGACGAGAAATGACGTTACCTAGCAGTGAGGATCTAAACGCTAATCTTTCCAAGGAGAAAAAAATTTTGATTAGAATCGCCGACTAGAGAATTTGAAGTCTAGTTTAAAATTGGCTTATTGGTCAGTTAAGAAAGCGAATAGACAGTCTCATCTGAACACTAAAAGATTGTGTGACCGAAAGGCGAAGTTGAGAATCTTCGAAATTGGAGACATAGTTTACTTTTACAACCCAGCTAGGAAACCAGGGGAGTGTTTTAAATCCCACCGCTTCCACCAATTTGTAATGTCTCCCGAGGTGATAGTGTGACTTCAACTATATTTTACTCGCAGAGACACTGTAGACGATGTGACTATGACGGTTCTAAGCTTGTCGTCTAGGTATCCACAATCTGGTAGCTGCCACCATTCAGTTTTTACCTAAATTTGGAAAGTAGAAAACTGACAAACTACTATATCGTACAGTCCAGTTAAAAATATAACGTGCGTTCAATTCTGTTCACGCAGTTGGCTTTCCGGGTACCCAAGGACCTTATAATTAAGTTGCTAAGTAAACGTTAACTGTACTGGTAAATTCTGGTCAACTCCTCCGCCTCCTCCTCCTCATCATGTTCATGAAGGATTCGGCGTGCTTCCTTTTTCTTGGTCCTCAAAATGAAATTACTCCCTCCATCTCTTCCTCGGTCGTCCTATGTTTCTTCGTTCTTTTGGTTTACATTGGAGCGCTTGTTTTGGTATTCTGTTTGTGTCCATCCTGTGTAGGTGTTGTAGCCACTTCTCCTAATATTGTTTTATTTCCTTTACTATGTTCTGTGTTCCCGTTTTTTCCCTAATACGCCGAATCTTTATATAGTTTTGTTATATTTGTAGGTTTGCAATTTATTTTCTAAATCACTTTTGTATTCTGATATACGGTACCCGAGGTATTTAAAATATGTTACCTGTTCAATAATATTGCCGTTTATCACAATTTTTACTTTGTTTGTGGTTCCCCACATTCCCATTGATTCAGTTTTTGTGCTGAACATGGTCATTTTGTATTGTATTGCTATAAGTTTCAGGTGGTATGCCATTGTTTGTAGGTCATCTTCTGATGTGGCCATTAAAATGTGGTCGTCTGCATATAGTATTGTGTTCACAAATTTCCTGTTATTTGGTTGTATACCTTTCTTTATCACTATTTTAAATTTCTGTATAATTTTATTAGTGTATATATTAAATAATACCAGTGAGAGGCCACATTCCTGTCTCACTCCTTTATTTATGCGTATTGGTTCAGATGTACCATCATTAAATTTAATTTTAACCTTCGTACTCCTGTAAATACATTTTATTGTATTTAGTAAATAATTTGGGATTTTATTGTCCATCGTTTTTCACAGCTTGTGCCTGTTCACGTTATTGTATGCCTTTTCATAATCTCTAAATAAAAGAAATAGCGGTAAGTTGTGTTCTTTTCTTTTTCAATTATCTGTTGCACCGTGAATATAGCATTGGTACAACTGCGTCCCTGTATAAAGCCACACTGTTCCTCTACCATTTTGTCTTTCACATGTTGATTTAGTCTGTTTTTATTATGTTTGTGAATAATTTGTAGGCTGTAGGCAATAAGGTAATTCCTCTGTAATTTTCACATTTGGTTTTTGTTTCTTTTTGTGTATGTTTATCACAATTCCTGTCTCCCATTCTTGTGGCATTTGATTCTTGTCTGTTATTTTATTAAACAGCTATAGTAATTGTATCTTTAATTCGTTTCCCCCAAATTTCCACAGTTTCATTGGTAGGTTATCTAATCCGCAGCTTTTCCTTTTTTTTGCATGTTTAAGTACCTCGTTAAGCTCTTCTATTATCATGCCTCCGTTGTGGTCTTTTCCTTCGCTTTTCCTTTTCTGTTCCTTCTTCACCCTTGCTGCTACCTTGCTCATTCCAAAGTTTTCCATAGTATTCTTTCCATCCCGTTTTTGTTATCGGGTCAATTTTGAGTTTATCTCCATCTTGAAGTTGTAGCGGTTTAAATATTTTAAAGCCTCGCCTTTATGTTCCTGTTATGTCTCTTTCCAGTGCCTTAACAGATTCTTGTCAACTAAACTATTTCATTTACAAAAGTAATCTGAAAGTCACTATACAGTTTAGCAGTTTATACGTGTGTTACAAATTAAAGTAAAAAAAGTTAAAGTTTAGGAAACAATCAAAATAGTTGCCTTATCCTTCCCTTATAATCCAGTATACCTTAAGGATTTAGATTTTTGATTTCAAACAAATTTAACCAATCAGTGTTAACTAAAAATTGCTCAACTCGTTGTGGAGGTTACCAAAAAATACAAATTTCTAAATACATTCAGCACAGCTTACCTTGTACAATCAGAAGCCAAACGTGTCCTGTACACATAGTACTGCTCCATTCTTGGTATTGTACCGAGTACCTTTTCCACTTGTATATCATACGTAAATCAAGTACATGAGTATAAGCGAGGGAGTGAGGGCAATTACCTAGTGGCACTGGGTTATATAGAGGGTGAGGTGTTTGACCTTGTCTAATCTTGCATATATTCCAGTGCACAGAACTGCTGATTTAGACTTCCTCATAGCTGGCGTTCAGTGACTTTGTCATATCTAAGTACAACTAAAATTTTCAAATGTTACATGCAAACCATTCATTCATTACATATGTATGTATTTATATTTACAGTGTACATTTGCTCGTCTCTCCTCTAGACCGTGCGTCGCTCCCACTTGCATTTTCCTGGTATGAAAATTTACCCAACTTTTTAATACTGTGATCTTGTTACAGATAATTATTTTAGTATGCTATTTCTTAATTTTTGTGTAAGCATATATTATCAAAACCTTTTTCTTCACCTCTGTGTCTCATTATCGTCTAGTAATGTATCTACTACATTCTCTTCTTCCTTACGTAGGGAGCATCTTCCCTTCTCTGCACCTCTCATTTTACCTCCGAGTTCATATTCCCAGTCTAAACCATGCTAATCAATTCTCTCATTGCATTACACAAATGCGTCAGATTTAACTTCGTGTTGTGCACACACAAAACTGAGGTCGCCGGGCGTCATTCTGGATATTGACTATCATGGTTGCAGGTAATGTGTGACGAATAATGAGTTCGAGGTTTACTCCGATTGCTGTGACGATGGAATTAAATTTGATCAGATGGATACTTGCTTTCGGTTAAATATTTTCGAATAGGCGTATTAAAAAGGAAAGAGTTTACGATTTCGGGATCAGGGAATTTAATCGTCCTTTTCCCGTAGAGAAATATACCAACATTAAGACTTCGTTTTGGTGTTTCACTGTCACACGTGATACACTTGTTTATACTGTTTATACTCAACTGCCTTTGGCGGTTGCACGTCACCCGGGAACACCGTATTGAAGACATACATCATAATTTATCCGTGGCCACTTATTTGACGCACTTGTCATCGACGCCGTCTTTATTTTCGGAAACCACAAGTAGTCGCATTCGTTATAGGGCCCTGTTTTATTACCCTGTACAGCATAATGTTTGCTACGTATACTGCATGATTTAATACTGAAACGAACTCCTCATTTTATGCACAGAAATTCTTTGTATATCCCCTACAGTTTTCGGAATAAACAGCTATTATGTCCATAAACAACATTAACCGATTTATCTTTGTAATCGAAACGCATTGTTTTCTGTGAGCTATAAATGTAATTTTAAGAATTTTGTGCTTAAAACAGTAAGTGATGTATGGATCTGATATATAACTGGGATTAATTTAGAATGCGAATGTCAGACTGCAGATGGCTGGCTGCTCATGTCAGGTCGAAATTCTTCCGAAAAAGTTTCAACGAACATTATTTCAACTTCTTACAAAGTTTTAATGTGCTCTGGTACAGTTGGGCTAGGGGCTGCGCCATAATATGGGAGGTTCCGGGTTCGACTCACGCTAGGGCCTGTGGAAATCTTGAAGTGACTTATTATTTCTGTCCGCATTCAGTAGTTCTGAGGTCCACTCAGCCTCTAACAGAAATTTCCTTGTGGGTGAAGTGCGACCGGAGCGTAGAACTGGCAACCCTGCCATCCTAGTTGTGCCGCATGTCACTAAGGATAGAAACCCAATATTTCACTTTCGTCCGAGTCTTCCTGACTTTTTACGGAAAGGCTTTGCCTTACTCCCTCTAAAGTTACTAATTGTTTCGCGGGCTGATGTAGGAATTGGGCCCGAACAGGTTCACGAATTTTTCCGATTACATGAGACTTCCGATTAATTTATCCTTGTCACGGGTCGGGCACAGGCCGATAACTTATCATGGGTCATAGGGAAGGTCTTAATACTTTTAAGCGGCGAAGGAGCAACCTTGTGCGATATCCCACGTGTTAATAGTTTTGTAGCCGGCGAGTGACCAGACTTACACAGTATCCCACATACTATCGTAGCCGGCGCGTGACAGGAGCTTTGTAACCGGCGCGTAACCGCACTTGTACCTTATTCCACATGTGTCAGCCGTGTAGCCGGCGAGGGGCAGGACTTGTGCTATATCCCGCGTGTGCTGTCTCGGAGTTTGAAGTGTTATAGGAAATGCTAAAAGAACTTTGCTGAGGTCTAGGAGTGGAAAGTAATATTAAAGTGAGTCTCAAAGAAATAGAAAGCATAGGTGTGGAATGGAATCGACTAGGTCAATGTAGAGTCCTGTGGCGAACTCTTTCGAAATCGGCAATGAACTTCTGTGTCCAATAAAATTTTGGTATGTCTCTTCGACTTTATAAGTGACTGTCGGATTCACAGGAGTTAGTTGGGAAGTTGGTTGTATAGATAGTAGCAGCTCCACGTTTCAATTGAATACATCCCTACACACGAGTTTAGATGGTCACATTTGAGACTTTGGGCATTGTGGTCGGGGTAGTTTGAATTCAGAAAGTTGCAGCCTACGAGTAGACGAATAGTGAGATGGAGGACGTTTTTGTGACTCTGCTTGTAATCGCATAGTTTTGTTCATGCTCGAGTATAATTAATGACTTTGGACCTGTTTAACGCCTCTGTGTTAATGCGTTTGAACTTTCCTTGCATCTGACAGATATTTTTAATTTTCTGACACGAAGGCCTTAGGTAAGTCAATTCCTACGGCTCTGGTTTTGCGAAATATACAGGTTATCCGATATATATATATATATATATATATATATGCTAACATACTTTTATTTATCCGTATGTCTTATTGCCCTATACTTATCTGAAGATAAATTTGTGACAAGGAAACATGGTCCATTGAATTTAAAACAATTAGGTAACACATTTTGATGCCGAAAACTTTGATGTATACATGGTACACGCTCAGACCTCCAAATATTCTTCGTTAACATTGGAGCATTGGTCACTTCTTACACCAAAGCTTGTTTCCCCGACGTATCAGAGGTCTGTGCCAATTGTCTGTAGCCAGGAGGTGACAGCTTGCTTCACTTCAGTGTCTGTTGCAAATCGCTTGCCAACCAGTTTCGTTTTAAGAGGTCCAAAGTAATGGAAAGCCCTGGGCGCGAGATCGGGGCTGTAGGCAGCGTGGTCCATAATCTCCCGGCCATAGCACCGTAACCAGTCACAAGGCTTTTTTGCGATATGGGTCTCAGTGATTTCCAGCTTTTCGGATACCTTAAGAAACACCCGCCTGGGACGTGATTTGCATCAGACGCCGACGTGAAGCAAGGTATCACTGCTGGCTATAGGCACGTGACAACTATTTCTTGTACGCCAGATAATCCTTGGTGTTGCGGTGGGAAAAATGCTTATACGTCAGTGCTGCCTACATGAAGGTCTTATTTGTAGCATATGCTATCCATGTGCCATGTGTATGGCAAAGTCAAAATAAAGACCTTGGCATCAGGGTGTCTGTTTCATTATTTTTTAAACCCTTTTGTATATGTGTGTTGTTGGATTTGCGTTGCCATCCTCTGTATTCTGTGCTGGAGAAGAACTGCATTATTTGTTTTTACAGTGTAAAGCTACGACAAGACGTGACCTCACACTCAAGTCACGCGCTTTATCATCGTTACAATTAACACTGCCTACCCGCATGATACCCAATGTGACGCTTATATGTGTCTCGGGACATGTGTTGTGTAACATTTCCTCTAATTTTTTTTTCACAAGGTCTTACACTGTGATGAGTTTGTGCTCGAATTTTTTTTTCGCTTTACGGATGAAGGTAGTCGAGAGACAATCTCATACTGCGATTTTTTTTCCATTTGAGTTTCTTGGGCATGCGAACTTTTTTACGACAACCATATCAATATAAATAACACGTGTAATTTATCATGGGCGCACAAGTGTTGAAAATTTATCATGAAAGAGCGTCGTTACAAGCACCGACAACGCAGCAATATAACAGTGGTCATCCCAGCAACTGCCATTTGCAGTGAAAAATCTGAAAGTAAACAAGTTTGAGGCTCAAATCAAGTGAGACTACGTAACCGTTGTATAGTACCATAAACGAGAAGAGTTTCATCAGTCTATCTCGGATTTTCCCCCGAATATTCTCTGAGACAGGGACCACTGCAGATATGAAGACCTATAATTGCTATTTTGCAGAAATAAATTTTATTTTGAATGAGTTTTGTGTGTTGCGCCACAAGTTTTGTCGCACAAAGTGAGTGATAAAATTTAGAACCATTAGAACAGACTGATTGTGTTACATCTGTACCACACAAAACGAAACCGACTGACGGAATGGAATCTCACGTCAATACTTCGATTGACCACAATGAGCAGGACACGTGACTTGAAGCGCTTGGCATCTGCAGTACAGTTCTGCGGTCATATTAGGTTGTAATGGGCTATGAATTGTCTAAACCCGTTATTGAAACTAATGTTTAATGTTTATAATACGATTGTGGAATGGATGTTTCAAAAATTCCATTTGGTTTTCTATATTGAAGTAAATGTTCGATTATTATTTATAAATTCTTCACGATAACGATGGAGAGTTTAGTGAGAAAATGACTGCATCATTGTCGCGCAAGAAATCGCGGGTGCACCTCGGTTTACTGACGTAAAATTCTGAATGCTTTAGTGGGTATTCATTCGTCTTACAATGACATTACTTTCAAATTCTGTATTAAGAAGCGCGTCCAAAAATGTGTGTGCTTTTAAGTAACGTGGACTTTAGCATGGTTAAGGCAATTTAAAATTATACTATTTAATATCCGCATAATAAAAATTTTATATATCAAGTTTAATTAAAAAATATTATCATTATAATTTGCGTGGCTAGCCTTTTCCTCATCTGGAAAACACATTTTCTCCTTTTGTCTACAAGATGTTTCTGGTTATTTTCTTGTTTGTGATTGTGTATTTTGTCTTTTTGTTTATGTGTTGTCTGTCCTTCCCGTATTAACAATTACAGCGATGGTATTTGAAATGTTTATTTCTCTCCCATATCTGACCATCTACTTTTGTAATGCCCAGCAGCGGTCGTAGAGACTTCACTATTGCTGCTTCCAAATTCCTATGTACTTAGCATGACAGTATTCATATTATACAACAACTGCCTTGTATCAAGATCTTTAAAGATCTGTCGCAGGTCTCAGTAGATACCGATATGCGTATAATTTTATTTAGGCCGTTAACTGAAGTGGTCCTCAAATGAAGAAGACTTAAGAAACATTCGCTAACATTTATTGTATGCCAGTGACGCAGAGGTTAATCGAAATTGTTTGTTTGTTTGTTTGGGTGGTTGTTTCTTGTGGATCGACAACAGAAACTAAGATGGTCCTTACACATTTTTATAGTACACAGATGCTTGGCGTATCCGTGAAATGTCCCATGTTGACCTTAGGGCCCACCAGAACTCATGTCTATTGGATTCATTTGCCGAGGGTAAAATGGACGGAAGTGTGACGCCAGCTATCTGTTGTGCGTCTCGTTCCTTACCTTCACGTCATTTCGCGGGGATTAAGGAGCTGAGCTATTTTTCTGCCCCATATGCCTTCATGGCTTCAACTGACAATTTTGCCTCTACCATCACTTCACGTAGGGACTTGGGAACCGGGATAGCGTGGTCGATATAGCGACTAGTAACTGGCTGTACGGTCCGGGGTTCGAATCCTTGTAGGGGAAAGAAATTTTTCTCTTCTCCAAAACGTACAGACCGGTTCTGGAGCCCACCCACTCTCCAATTCAATGGGTTCTTTCCCGGCGGCAAATCGGGTGGGGCGTGAAGTGCCAATTTTAAGACTGAGTGGAGCTGTACATTTTTTCTCCCTGTACACCTTCATGACGCGGGCAGGGGGAGCGTTACCTTTGCGTTTATTTCACGTAAGCTTTATAGCTTGTCATCAAACACTGGCACTATATATATATGTATGTAATGACCTTTCCCCCTCTCCGCGTGTGCCTTTTTATGTCGGCTCACAAGGGAACCATTTCTCTACCTCATTGGCATTTAGCTTTATGAATCTGCGTTTCGCCACAAAATCAAGCCGTTTGTCTTAACGACACACCGTGCAGTTCATAGTGTATCACAGGTATAGCCAAGAATCGGAGTGGAGGGTTTCGTTTACCCCGACAACAGTTATTGCAACAGACATTTTAGTCTGAGGATAATCGGATTTATGTGTAGTGGGTATTGATTTCCTTCCTAAGGCTTTACGATGTGAAACCTGGTCTTCAGGGAAGAAAGTAAAATGAGGATTCTGAACGAAATTCCGTCTGAGATGCGTGATTTCAGGTTTCCGCCGCATTGTAAACGAGATATCCGTCTTTTGGACTGTTACACAGCGTGGATTGGTAGTTAGTTACCGATGTTTCGGGACAACCTATCGATCCCATAGTCAGGGGTTAAGCAGTCCTTGAAGACGACCGGCAGGTTGTCCCGAAACGTCCGTAAATAACTACCAATCTGCGATGCGTAACATCTCAGAAGAGCGAAGATCTCCGTCGAAGATACTAGCCTCAATAAAAGGACAACGGGATTAAAAGGTGGAGAGTGAAGAGTTTAGTGCATGTAGCTCTCACGGGGATTTGAGAGACGGACAGAAAATTTTGTTGGAATGCCACAAAGAGGAGCCCATATGAAAAATCTGGATGTAAGTGGGAGGATCGTATTAAATTGTATCTTAGAGCAACGGGATGTGAGGGTGTGAACTGTATTGGACTGCTCAGGGTAGGATCTAAAAGCGGGCTCTTGTGGCCACGGTCATAACACCATACGTAGTCTATCAAAGTACGCCCGTTTCGTATATCAAAACTTGCTGTAATTTTCGCATTTGTTTCGGTTTGGCCTTGAACCATCTTGAAGGAGACAAATTACAACAACAACAACAACAACAACAACAATAATAATAATAATAATAGCAATAATAATAATAAATTGTTAATTGCTTGTATCAGTGTGGGGGAGGCGGTAATTTGGCAAAATCTTGTTATTTCTAATTTACAAACGTGCATCTTGTGTAAATTTACACTTAGAACGATGCTAAATTCTTCGCGATCTTCATCTGCACATCACTTTTTCTGTCTTAACTTGATTTTATTTTTATCCGTCGCCACCTCTTTCTTATCCCCACCCCCCCCACTTCTCTATTCTTCTTCCCCTTTTTCGTTTTCCATCTTTTCGTATGTTACGAACTTTGCCGTTGGCGGTGTTTCATTTAAATACATTTTTGTGACGTTACTCAAGCGGACTGCTCCCCGGTTATATTTGAGCCATTTGAATTCGAAACTTCATGATTCTAGGTAATCGATTGTGCTAATAAGCTTTTAGGGATGATTTTTCTCACTGGCGAAGTACTTAATTGCTTAATTTTTTATTTCGATGTGGGGTTTGGTGAAATGAATTACCATGCACAGTAAGTTGTCCAGAGTATCGAGTTCTTTCTTTTGCAGTAAAAGTTATGTTTGACATTGGAAACCTTAATTTCCTAAGACAGATAAGTTTTCCGTAAAAACAAAGAGATGGGTGGAAGTTGGGTGGGGAGTGGGGAAGAGAGACAATAATTAAAGGAGGAAGTGTGTCTTTACTTTGTTTTTATTCTTTCTTCTTTATATAACGTTTTAGTCAAAGACGTAGATTAATCTGTTGTGCTGGACCCTTTGAAGTTTGAAATTAATCGAAATATTAATGTAAAAATCAGCCCGTACGTCACAGAAAACACTATCACCGTTACAAAGACCATTCGGTTAAATGTTCCGTTGCACTAATGCGAACCGTGGGACTGCTATACGCAGTGACTACTGCGACGTCCTGACACAGTCACAGCTGAACACTACAGTTCACATGCGTCCACTGCGATAACTGATGTTCAGACCAGCCAGCTGCAGCGCCAATTTGTAATTTGTGATAAGTACATCTGGTTTTCGTTCGGCAATGAGTTCCCTGTGACGAGGAAATGAAGTTGTCGGGGTAAGTATTGTATAATTTGTGTTTCGTTGGTTATTACGTGACCAAAATATTCATTCAGAAGAGGACGCCGTGGTTTTCTAGCTTTCTTTTCTTATCAAGTTGACGATTTGTCACGAAACTTGGCATGAACTGTATGCCACAAAAGTGGACACTTCTTAATATCCTGCAGTCCGTAATAAAAACGATACCTGACGTGCGGATGTGTGAGGTAGCAACAATACTAGCGCTACTAAATTTGCCGTCCTGAAATGATGTGTGATTGCTGGGGAATAGATCTTCGAACCATGCGTATTTTGTTATTTTTTTCCAGAACCTAAAATAACAACATGACGACAGTGTGAACGTTGTTTTTATCGTGTATACGATAACGGCAACATTTCGCTACAGTAATCTTAACCCTTAGGTGACTAATGTCATATATATATGGAGCACCCATTCTTGATGTTTCTAGATCACACACAACGGCGCAGCACAGTCGGTAGGACTCCTCTGGACGAGTGATCAGCTCGTCGCAGAGACCTCTACCTGACAACACACGACACTCACAACAGACAAATATCCATGCCCCCGGTG
>Ga0268261_10000873_pt1 | contig 20014 bp, 1 predicted proteins | sample TergutNc150P1_FD_190353 | JGI IMG/M metagenome (GOLD analysis project Ga0268261, IMG submission 190353) | Nasutitermes corniger P1 segment gut microbial community from laboratory colony in Florida, USA - Nc150 P1 (SPAdes) (version 2) | ecosystem: Host-associated > Arthropoda: Insects > Digestive...
AAGCAGTCTTAATACCAAACCAGCACAACTGGCCGTGCAACACTGTCAACATCAAAACCAGCACAACTGACTGTTTAAAACTGTTAATATCAAATCAGCAAGACTGAAGGTTTAACATTGTTCATATCAAAACCACAAGAACTGAGTGTGTAACACTGTTAATATCAAAAACAGAACAACTGACACTGCAAAAGTGTTAAGATCAAAAACAGAACAAATGATTGTGTAACTATTTTAACTTTAAAACCAGCACAACTAAGTGTAAAACAGTGTTACTAACTAAACCAGCACAACTGACTGTGTAACACTGTTAATTTCAAAACCAGCACAACTGACTGTCTAACTGTCTTAATATCAAAACCAACACAAATGAATCTGAAAAACTTTTAATATCAAAACAAGCAGAACTGAGTTAGCACAATTAATACCTAAAAAAAATTTCACCTGAATGTGCACCATTGTTAAAAGAAAAACCAGAACAACTAAGTGTGTAACAGTTTTAATTTCAAAACCAGAACAACTGACTGTGTAACAGTGTAAATATTCAAAACAGAAAAACTGATTCTGATACAGTGTTAATATCAAAACCAGAACAAATGTGTGTGTAACATTGTTAATATCAAAACCAGCACAACTCTGTGTGTAACAGTGTTAGTATCAAAACCATTACACGTGACCGGGTAACAATGTTACTATAAAAAACGCACAACTGACTTTGAAACATTGTAATTATCAAATCCAGCAAAACTGATTTTGTAACACTTGTAAATTCAAAGTAAAAAAACTGACTGTGTAACACTATTAATATAAATACCAGACCAACTGAATGTGTAACACTTTTAATATCAAACACAGCACATCTCACTGTGTAACTCTTTTAATATCAAAACCAGCACAACAGAGTGCTTAACACTTTTAGTATCAAAAGCATCGAACCTGACTGCTTAACTCTGTCAATATCAACACCATTACAACTGACTGTGTAACATTGTTAATATAAAAACCAGAACAACAGAGTGCATAAGACGGCAAATAACAAAACCAGCAATATTTACTGTGTAACAGTGTTAATATCGAAAAAAGAAAAACAGATGGTATAACAGTGTTAATATCAAAACCAGAACAACTGAGGGTGTAACAGTGTTAATATAAATAAACAGAAGAAGTGTGTTAAAACACTTAAAATGAAACCCAGGACAAGTGACTTTGTAACAGTGTTAATATCTCAATCAGCACACCTGACTTTTTAACAGTGTTACTATCAAAATCAGCACAACTGACTGTGTAACACTGTTAATATCAAACCCAGCACAAAAGTGTGTGAAACACTGTTCACATCAAAACCAGCACAAAAGAGTGTGAAACAATGTTCATATCAAAACCAGAAGAACTGCCAGTTTAACAGTGTTGATATTTAATCAGCACAACTGAGAGTGAATTAGAGTTAATATCAAAATCAGCACAACTGACTGCGTAACACTGTTAATACCAAAATAAGAACAACTGACTGTGTAACAGTTTAAATATCAGAACCAGCTCAACTGACTGTAACAGTGTTAATATCAACACCAGCACAACTGAATGTGTAAAACTCTTAATATCAAAAACAACAAAACTGGCTTGTAACACAATTAATATCAAAAACAGCATAACGGCGTGTGGAATGGTGTTAATATCAAAAGGAGCACAAGTGACTGTATAGCACTGTTAATATCAAAACCAGCACATCTGAAGTTGTAACACTGATTATATCAAAACCAGCACAAACGACTGTGTAATACTCTTAATATCAAAACCAACACAATTGGTTGTATAACACTGTTAATAACAAGACCTGCACAACTGAGGGTTTAACACTCTTAATTTAAAAATTAACACAGCTGACTGTTTAGAACTCTTAATATCAAAACCAGCACAATTGACTGTGTAACGGTGCTAATAACAAAACAAGTATAATTGACAGTGTAACTGTGTTAATATAAAAAATGACTGTGTAAAGTGGTAATATCAAGACCACATTAATATATGTGTGTAACAGTGTTAGTATCAAAACAAAACACACCTGAGAGTTTGAGAGTGTTAATATTACAAAGAGCACAACTGAATTTGTAACAGTGTTAATATTGAAAACAGCACATCTTACTGTGTAATAATGTTAATATCGAAACCAGCACATCTGATTGTGTAACAATGGTTATATCAAAACCAGCACAACTGAGAGTATAACACTGTTAAACTCAAAAACACCACAAGTCACTGTGTAACTCCCTTACTATCAAAAGCAACATAACTAGCTTTTATAACACAGTTAATATCAAAACCAGCACTACTGACGGTATAACACTCTTAATGAAAAAACCAACACAACTGACACTGTAACAGTGTTACTATCTAAAACCAGCAAAACTGACTTTGTTACACAATTAGTAGCAAAATCATCACACCTGCCTGTCTAACAATGTTAATATCAAATCCAGCACAAATTACTGTGTAACAATGACCGAATGTGTAACACTTTAAATATGAAGACAAGCACAACTGAATGTGCTACACTGTTAATATCAAAAGCAGCACAACTGAATTTGAAACAGTGTTACTATCAAAAATAGCACAACTCATTTTGTAACACAGTTAAAATAAAGACAAGTACTACTGAACGTAAAACTGCTAGTATCAAAACCAGGACTACTGACAGTTTCAGACTCTTAGTATCAAAACCAGCACAACTGATTGTGTAAACCTGATAATATCATAATCAGAACAACTGGCTGTGTAACACTGTTCATATAAAGCCAGCACAGCTGATTGTGTAACATTGTTAATATCAAAAACATCACAAATGACGGTGTAACACGAAAACCAGAACAACTGAATTTGTGACAGTGCTAATATCCAAACAACACGACCGAATTTGTAACTGTTATTTTCAAAACAAGAACAACCGAGAGTTTAATAGTGTTAATATCTAAACCAGAACAAATCAGGGTGTAACAGTGTTAATATCAAAACCAGCACAACTGAGGGTGTAACAATGTAAATATCAGAAACATAACACCTAAAGGTTTAAGTGTTATTCATCAACACAACTGACAGTCCAGGACTCTTAATTTCAAAACCAACACAACTCACCCTTTAACAGTGTTAATATCAAAACCAGAACAAATGTGTGTGTAACACTATTCATATCAAAACAAGAACAAATTACTGTGTAACAGTTTTAATATAAAAAACCGAAATTCTTGCTGCGTAACAGTTTTAACATCAAAACCAAAACAACTGAGAGTGTATTAGTGTTAATATCAAAACGTGCACAACTCAGTGTGCAACAGTTTTAATATCAAAACGAGCACAAATGTGTGTCTAAAATGTTCAATATCAAAACCAGTACAAATGAATGCGTAACACTGTTAATACTGAAACCTGCACAACTGACTGTGTAACACTGTTAATATCAAAACCAGAACAAATGAGTGTCATAGAGTGTTAATATCAAAACCAACACAAATAATCGTGTAACACTGTTAATAACAAAACAGCACAACTGGTTTACTAACTTTGTTAATATGAAATCAGCACGACTGACAGTGTAACACTGTTAATATGCAAAACACAAGACATGAGTGTGTAGCAGTGTTAATATCAAAAACAGAACAACTGACCTTTTAACAGTGTTAAGATCAAAACCAGAACAGATGAGAGTGTAACAGTTTTAAAATTAAAATCAGAACAACTGAGAGTGAAATAGTGTTACTAACTAAACCAGCACAATTTATTTTGTAAGTGTGTTACTATCAAAAGCAGCACAACTGAATGTTTAACACCGTTAATTTAAACCAGGCAACTGACAGTTTAACATTTATAATATCGAAACCAGCTCAATTGGCAGTTAGCACTTTTAATATCAAAACCATTACAACTGTCTGTGTAACACTGTAAATTACAAAACCAGAACAACTGACTGTGTAACTCATTTAATACCAAAACCAGCACAACTGAATGTGTACCACTTTTAATACCAAACCAGCAGAACTGACAGCATTGTATATATCAGAACCAGATCCGCTGACTGTGTACCACTGTTACTGACAAAACCAGAAAACAAAACAGTTTAACAGTGTGAATATCAAAAGTAGCATAACTGACTTTGTAACAGTGTTACAATCAAAACCAGCACACCTAAATATGTAAGAATGTTAATTTCAAAACCATCATAATGACTGTGTAACACTGTCAATATCAAAACTAGCACAAATGACTGTAAAACACTCTTAATAACAAAACCAGAACAAATGTCTCTGTATCACTCTTAATATCAAAACCAGCACAACAGACAGTGAAAATGTTAATAACAAAAACAGAAAAACTGTGTTAATATATGAATAATATGTGAAATGAAAATATATATAAATCAGTAAAAATCATTGGGTAACAATAACAAAACGAGAAAAACTGACTGTGTATAAGTGTTAATATCAAAATCATCACAATTGAGACTGTAACAGTTTTAATATCAAAACCAGCACAAATGTCTGTCTAACACTGCTAAAATCAAAAGCAGAACAACTGAGAGTTTAACAGTGCTACTATCAAGAATAACACAACTATGTAACAGTATTAATAACAAATCCAGCACAACTGCCTGTATAACACATACAATATCAAAACCAGCACAAATGACATCGTAACACTGTTAAACTCAAGAACAATAAAACTGTGAGTGTATTAGAGTTACTAACAAAACCATCGGAACTGATTTTGTTACAAATTTAATAGCAAAACAAGCACAACTGCTGTCTAACACTGTTAATATCAAAACCAGCACAAATGACTGTGTAACATTGTCATTATTAAAAACAACACAAATGACAGTTTAACAATGTTAATATACAAAACGAGCACAACTCAGTGTGTGATGCTCTTAATATTAAGACCAGCACAACACACTGTGTAACACTGTTAATAACAAAACCAGCACAACTGAATATGAAACAGTGTTACTATCAAAAGCAGCACAACTGACTGTGTAAAACTGTTAATACCGAAACCAGCACTACTGACTGTGTAAAGCAGTTAATATCATGAATAGTACCACTGAGTGTAACACAGCTAATTCCAAACCAGCACTACTGACTGTTTAACACTCTTTATAAAGAAACAAGCACAACTTAATGTGTAACGCTGTTAATATCTAAACCAGCACAACAGATTGAGTAACTCTGTTAATATGAAAAAAAAACAACTGAATGTGTAACACTGTTAATATCAAAACCATCACAACTCTCTGTGTATATATGGTAACATCAAAACACCAAGACTGGCTGTGTAACAAAACCAGAAAAATTGAGTGTGTAAGAGTGCTAATATCAAACCAACAAAACTAAGAGTTTATCAGTGTTATTTTGAAAAAGAAAACAACTGACAATGTAACAGTGTTAACATCTAAAACCAGAAAAAATCAGTGTGTAAGAGTGTTAATATCAAAACCAGAACAACTGGGGGTGTAACAAGCTCAATATAAGGACCAGCACAACTGCATTTGTAATAGAGTTATTGTCAAAACCAGCACAACGGTCTGTGTAACAATGTTAATATCAAAATGAACACAAATAACAGTTTAGAAATGTTAATCTCAAAACAAACACAACTGACCCTTTAACAGCGTTAATATCAAAATAAGAGCAACTGAGTGTGAAACAATATTAATATCAAAACCAGGACAACTTACCTGTAACAGTGTTAATATCAAAACCAGAAATTCTTCCTCTGTAACAGTGTTTATATCAAAACCAGAACAACTGAGAGTGTAACGGTGTTAATAACAAAACTAGCACAATTCAGTGTGTAACAGCGTTAATTTCAACATCAGCACAACAGAGATTCTAACAGTGTTACTATCAAAACCAGCACAACTGACTGTGTAACACTGTCAATATAAAAACCTGCTCACCTGACTGTGTAACACTGTTAATATCAAAACCAAAACAATTGAAAGTGAAACAGTCTTAATATCAAAACCAGCACAACTAATCCTGTAACACTGTCAATTTCAAAACAAACAGATCTGACTGCGTAACACTCTTAATATCAAATCAGCACGACTGAATGTTTAACACTGTTAATACCAAACCCAAAGAACTTTGTAACAGTATTAATATCAAAAACAGAGCAACTGACATTGTAACCGAGTTAAGATCAAAACTAGAACAAATTATTGTGTAACAATTTTAATATTAAAACCAGCAGAAATGACATTTAGCACTGGTAATATCAAAACCAGATCAACAGAATGTGTAACACAGTTAATAGCGAAATTAGAACAACTGAGTTTTAACAGATTCAATTACAAAACCAGATCAACTGACTGCGTAACAGTGTTAATATAAAAAACAGCACAACTCAGTGTGTACCAATGTTAGTATCAAATACGGCACAAGTGAATGGGTAACAATGTTACTATCAATAACAGCACAAGTGACATTGTACTAATGTTGTTATCAACTCCAGCACAACTAACAGTTAAACACTAACAATTTCAAAAAGAAACACTTGACAGTGTAACACTCTCAATATCGAAAAGAGCACAACCGATTGTTTAACACTGTTAATATCACAACCAGAAAAACTGAATCTGTAAGACTACAAATAATAAAATCAGCACAACAGAGTGTGTAACAGTGTTAATATCAAAACCTGAACAAGCGAGAGTGTAACAGTGTTAATAACAAAATCAGAACAACTGAAGGTGAAGCAGGGTTAATACCAAAAGCAGAAAAACCGCCTTTGTAACCGTTTTAATATCAAAATCAAAATCAAGTGTGCGTGCAACAGTGTTAATATTAAAACCAGAAAACATCTCCGTGTAACATTGTTAATGTCAAAACCAGCACAATTGGCTTTCTCACAGTGTTAATATCAAAACCAGCACAACTGAATGTGTAACACTGTTAATATTAAAAACCATAAAAAATGACCCTGTAACAATGTTAATATTAATACCAGAACAACTGTTTGTGAAACAGTGTTAATATCAAAACCAGAACAACTGAACATGAAACACTGTTAATATCAAAAACAGAACAACTAACTGTGTAACACTGTTAATATAAAATCAGCACAACTGAATGTGTAACACGGTTAACATCAAAACTAGTACAACTAAAAGTTTAACACTGTTAATATATAAAACAAAACAACCAACTGTGTAACAGTGTTAATATCATAAGCAGAACAACTTTCTCTGTAACAGTGTTAAGTTCAAAAGCAGAACAAATAAGTGTGTAACAGATTTAATATTAAAAACAGCCCAAGTGCTTGTGTAAAACTTGTAATATAAAAAACAGCGCAACTGGCTGTGTAACAGTGTTACTACCTAAACAAGCACAACTGACTGTGTAACACTTTTAATGTAAACCAGAACCACAGACTTTGTAACACTTGTAATATCAAAACCAGCGAACTGCAGGATAGCACTTTCAATATCAAAACCAGCACAACTGAATGTTTAACACTTTAAGTATGAAAACCAGCACAGCTGACAGTGTAACACATTTAATATGAAAAATAGAACAACTAACAGTTAGCATTGTTAATATCAAAACCAGATCAACTGACTGTGTAACACTGTTAATAGCAAAAAAACAACTGAGTGTGTACCAGTGTTAATATAAAAAATTGAACAACTGTCTGTGTAATAGTGTTAATATCAAAACCAGAACATCTGAGTGCTTAACAGTATTAATACAAAAATAACACAAATGACTAACACTGTTAATATCAAAACCAACACAACTGACAGTATAACACTGTTAATATCAAAAACAGAAAAACCGAGTGTGAACTGTGGTAGTTTCAAAACCAGCACAAACGACTGTGTAACACAGTTTATATAAAAAAACTTCAGACTGTGTAACACTGTTAACATCAGAAACAAAAATTCTTACTGTGTATCCGTGTTCATATAAAAAACAGAACAACTGATTTTGTAATAGTGTTAATATCAAAACCAGAACATCTGTGTGTAACAGTGTTAATATCAACACCATCACAACTCAGTGTGTAAAATTGTTAATATTAAAACCAACGCAACTGTCTGTCTAACAGGGTTACTATCAAAACCAGCATTACTGAGTGTGTAACAAATGTAGTATAAAATCCAGCACAAGTGGCTGTGTAACATTATTAGTATCAAAATCAGCACAAATGTTTTTGTAACACTGTTAAATTCAAAAGCATCGCAACTGACAGCGTAATACTTTTACTGTCAAATACAGCACAGCTGACACTTTAACACTAATAATATCAAAAAAATCAACACTTACTGTGTAACACCCTTACTATCAAAACCAGCACAACTGACTGTAATAATGTTAATATCAAAACCAGCACAATTGAATGTGTAATACTGTTAATAAAAAACCAGCACAACTGACGGTTAAACGCTATTAATATCAAAACCTGCACAACTGGCTGTCTAACCATTTCAATGTCAAAACCAGCACAATTAACAGTGTAATAATGTTAATATCAATACCAGCACAAATGAGTGTGCAACACTGTTAATATCAAAATCAGAACCACTGACATTTAACAGTGTTAATATCGAAATCAGCACTACCGTATATTTAGGAGTGTTAATTTCATTACCAGCATAACTGACTGTGTAACACTGTTAATATCAAAACTAGAGCAACTGACAGTTTTACAGGGTTAATATCAAAACCAGCACAAATGACTGTGAAAAGTGTTAATATCAAAACCAGCACAATTGATTTTGTAACACTATAAATATCAAATTAATATCAAAACCAACACAACTGACTTTGTAACACTGTTAATATCAAAAGCATCAAAAATGAGTGTGGAACAGTGTTACTATTAAAACCAACACAACTGACTGCATAACATTATTATTATGATGAACAACACAAAAGAGTTTGTAACACTGTTAATATCAAATCCAGTACAGCTGACTGTGTAAAAGAGTTATGATCAAAATCAGCAATTCTGACTCTTTAAAAGTGCTAGTATAGAAACCAACACAAATGGGCGCGTAACTTTGTTATTATCAAAACCTGATCAACTAACTATGTAACAGTGTTAATATCAAAACCAGAAAGAAACGAGTGTGTAACAATGTTAATATTAAAAACAAGGACAACTGAGTGTGTAAGAGTCTTAACATAAAAAAACAAAACTGACATTGTAACAGTGTTACTATCAAAATCAGCACAAATAACTTTGCAAGAGTGTTAATATCAACACCAGCACAACCGACTGAGTAAGACTCTTAATATCAAAAAACCAGCACAGCTGACTTTTTAAATCTCTTAATATGAAAACCAGCAAAAGCGACTATGTAACAGTGCTAATATCAAAACCAGCACGACTGACTGTGTAACTGATTTAAAATCAAAAGCAGAACAACTGTCTTTGTAACAGTGTTAATATCAAAAACAGAAAAAATGTGTGTAAGAGTTCTAACATCAAAACCATCACAAATGAGGGTGTAACAGTGTTAATATCAAACACAGCACAACTGACTGTGTAACATTATTAATATCAAAACCAGCACAACTGTGAGTGTAACACTGTTAATCTCAAAAACAGCACGACTGAATGTGTAACAGTGTTAATATGAAAAACAGAACAATTGACTGTGTAACAGTGTTAATATCAAAACCAGCACAAATGTGTGTATAACAGTGATAGTTTCAAATACATCAAAAGTGGCTGTGTAACAGTGATACTATCAAAAGCAGCACAACTGTCTTTGTAAAATTTTAATATCAAAACCAGCTAAACTGACTGCGTTAAAGCGTTACTATTAAACACAGCACAATAAACAGTTTGACACTGATAATTTCAAAATGAACACAGCTTAATGTGTAACACTGTTATTACCAAAACCGGCACAATTGAGTTTCTACACTGTCAATATCAAAACCAGCACAACTGAATGTTTAATAGTGTTAACATCATAATCAGAAAAATGACAGTCTAACAATCTTAATATGAAAACCACAACAAATTACGTTGTAACATTGTTAATATCAAAACCAACACAAACGTGTGTGAAACACTGTTAAAAAACCATAGCATCTGAGTGACGAAGAGTGTTAATATCAAAATCAACACAACTGAGTGTGTAACAGTGTTAATATATAAATCAGCACAGCTGACATTCTATCAGTTTTACAATCAAATGTAACTAATCTGGCTGTGAAGCACTGTTAATATCAAAAGAAGAACACTTGAAGAAGAACATGTGAAACACTAAATACCAAACCAGAACTGAGAGTTAAAAATTGTTAATAAAAAAACCAACACACCTGATTGTGTAACAGTGTTAATAACAAAACAAGCACAACTGACTGTGTAACACGGTTAATTTCAAAACCAGCACAAATGGGTGTAACACTGTTAATAACAAAACCGGCACAACTGAGTGTGCAACACCGTTAATATCGAAACCAACACATATGAAATTTTAACAAATTTATATCATATCCAGCACAATTGAATACGTAACACTGCTAATATCTAAACCAGCACAAAAGACTGCTTAAAACTATTAATTTCAAAAACAAAACAACTAACATTGTAACACTGATAATTTTATAAATATCACAACTGTCTCTATAACATTCTTAATATTAAAAAAGCACAAATGTCTGTAAAAATGTGTTAATACTAAAAACAAAACAAATGACCGTTTAACGGTGTAAATATCAAAACCAGCACAACTGAGGGCGTAAAAAGTTTTATATCGATACCAGCACAACTGACAGTGTAGCAATTTAATCTCAAAACCAGCATAACTGACCCTGTCATATTGTTAATATCAAAACCAAAACAACTGACTGTGTGACAGCGTTAATATCAAAACCAGAACAACTGAGTGTGTAACAGTGTTAATATCAAAACCAGCACAATGGAGGGTGTAACAGTGTTAGTATCAAATACAGCATAAGTTACTGTGTAGCAGTGATAGTATTAAACCAGCACAAATGTCTTAGTAACACTATTAATATCAAAACCAGCACAACTGATATTTGAACATTGTTAATATCACATTCAACCCAACTGAATATAACACTGTTAAACTCAAAAAACTTCATAATTGGCTGTGTAACACTGTTAATATAAAAACCAGCACAGCTGACTCTGTAAAACGTTTAATATCAAAAACAGAAATAATATGTGTATAACAGTGTTAATATCAAAACCACAACAACTGACATTGTAAATATTAATATCAAAAACAGAACAACTGACTATGTAACAGTGTTAATTTCAAAAACCAGAACAAATGAGTGGGTAACATTGTTAATTTAAAAACAAAAACAACTATCAAATACAGCACAATTCTCTGTTAAACACTGTAATTATCGAAACGAACACAACTGGCGGTTTATTACTCTTAATATCAAAAGCAACACAACTGACGGTGTAAAATCGTTAATTTCAAAACCAGCACAAATATGTGTGAAACAGTGTTACTATTAAAACCAGAACAAATGACAGTTGAACACTGATAATATCGAAACGAACCGAACTGACTGTGCAACACTGTTAATAACAAAACCAGCACATCTGAGTGTGTAACACATTTCTATCAAATCATTACACCTGACTGTGAAATTACTTTACTAATAAAACCAGCTCAAAAGCCTGTTTAACATGTTAAGATCAAAACCTGCACAACTGACAGTGTAACACTTACTATCAAAACCAGCACATCTGATTGATTAATACTTTTAATATCAAAACCATAAATACTTACTGTGTATCAGTTTACTATCAAAATCAACAAAACTGACTGTTTAACATTCTTAATATCAAAACCAGCACAACTGACAGTGTAACACTGATAATATCGAAACCAGTACACCTGACAATGTAACACTCTTAATATAGAAAAAAAACAACTGATTTTTTTAACACTGTTAATATGACAATTATAAAAACTGACTGTGTAACAGTGTTAATATAAAAATCAGAACATCTGAAGGTGTAACAATTTTAATATCAAAACCTGAGCAAATGCCTGTGTAACAGCGTTACTAACAAAACCACATGTAACTGCGAAACATTTTTAATATCAAAGCCAGTACAACTGACTATGTAAAATTTTTAATATCAAAACCAGAACAACTGAAGGCGTCACACTGTTAATATGTAAACCAGAAAAACTGATTATGTAAATCTGTTAATATAAAAAACATAACAACTGAATTTGTAACACTATATATTAAAACCAGCACAACTGAGGGTTTAAAACTCTTAATATAAAAACCAGCACAACTGACTGTGAAACACTGTTAATATCAAGACAAGCTCAACTGACTCTTTAACACTGTTCATATCAAAACCAGCACACGTGACTGTTTAAGACTATTAATATTAAAACATGTACAACTTACTGTGTAACACTGTTAATATCAATAGAGCTGACTGTGTAATACTGTTAATATCGAAACCAGCACAGCTGTCTTTTTGACACTGTTAATTTCAAAACCAGCATAACTGAGAGTCTAACACTGTTAATATTAATACCAGCAAAACTGAGAGTGAAACAATGTTAATATCAAGACCAGGTCGACCGACAGTTTAACACTGTTCATATCAATACCAGCACACCTCACTGTTTAACAATATTAATATTAAAACCTGCACAACTGACTGTGTAATACCGTTAATATCAAATTAATACAGGTGTCTGTATAACACTGTTAATATCAAAACCAGCACATTTGTAAATTTAACAATGTTATATATCAAAAGCAGCACAACTGGCTGTGTAACACTATTAATATGAAAACCAGCACAACTATAGTATGACATTGTTAATATTCTAAACAGCACAACTGAATGTGTAACAATGTTATTATGAAAACCAGCACACCTGGCTGTGTAACACTGTTCTTATAAAACCAGCACAACAGAAAATTTAACACTGTTAATATCAAAACCAGCACAACTGACTGTGAAACACTTTTAATATCAAAACCAGACCAACTGAGATTTAGCACGGTTAATATCAAAACCAGATCAACTTACTGTCGAAAACTGTTAATAACAAAACCAGAACAACTGTGTGTGTAACATTTTTAATTTCATAACCAAAACAACTGACTGTGAAATAGTGTTGATATAAAAAACAGAACAACTGTCTGCTTAACAGTGTTAATATCAAAACAAGAACTAATGGGTGTGTAACAGTGTTAGTATCAAAACCAGCACAAATGAGTGTAACAGTGTTATTATCAAATCCAGCACAACTAACAGTTTAACACAGATAATATCAAAAAGGTAGAAAACTGACTGTTTAACTTTGTTAATGTCGAAACCAGCACAACTGACATTGTAACACTGTTAATATTAAAACAAGCACAACTGTGGGTGAAACAGTGTTACTATCAAAACCAGCACAAATGACGGTTTAACACTGATAATATCAAAATGTACACAACTGAATATGTAAAACTCTTAACATCAAAAACAGCACTAATGAAGTTGTAACAATTTTAATATCTAAACCAGCACAACTGAGAGTGTAACCGTGCTAATATAAAAAACAGCAAAACTGAAAGTGCAACAGTGTTAATATCAAAACCAGTGAAACTGACTGTGTAACATTGTTCATATCAAAACCAGAGCAAATGTGTTTGTAACAGTGTTAATATAAAAAGCCAGTACATTTGTGGGTGTAACAATATTAATATCAAAGAAGCACAACTAATTTTGCAACAGTGTAACTATCAAAACCAACACTACTCTCTGTGTAATAATGTTAATATCAAAACAAGAACAACTGACTGTGTAACACTGTTCATAATAAAACCAGCACAATTGATTATGTAACAATGTTAATTTCGAGACCAGCACCACTGTCTGTGTCAGTGTTAATAAAAAAAGCAGATTACTGACAGTGGAACATTGTTTATATCACAAGCAGCACAACTGAGTGCTTAACGGTGTTACGGCACAAGTGACAGTCTAACAGATTTAATATCAAAAACAGGACAACTGGCTTTGTAATACTGTTAATATCAAAACCAGCACAACTGAGTGTCTAACAGTGTTACAATCACAACCAGCAAAACTGAATGTGTAACACTGTTAATCTCCAAAACAGCACAAGTGAGTGTTTAACAATCTTAATATCAAAACCAGAACAACTGAGTATTAAACAGTGATAGTATCAAAACCAGCACAAATGACAGTGTAACATAGTTAATATCAAAACTAGCACAACTGAGGTGTAACACTCTTAATATCAAATCAGCACAGCTGACTGTGTAAAACAGTTAAAATTAAAACCAGAAGAACTGCGTGTGTAACAGTTTTAATATGAAAACCAGAACAACTAAATTTTCTACAGTGTTAAAATCAAAAAAGTAAAACTGCCTGTGTAAATGTAATCACATTAAACTCAGAACAAATTAACGTGTAACATTGTTAATATCAAAAATAGAGCAATTGGGGTAGAAACAGTGTTACTATCAAACCAGCACAACTGACTGTTTAACAGTGAAAATATCCAAACGAACACAACTGAATGTGTTGCACCCTTAATATCAAAACCAGCACAATTGACAATGTAACACTCTTAATCTCAAAACCAGCACAACTAACAGTGTAACTGTGCTCAAATTAAAACCAGAACAACTGACAGTATTAAAATCAAAATCAGCACAACCGAGTGTGTAACAGTATTAGTATCAAATCCGGTACAAGTGAGACAGTAAAAGTGTTACTATCAAAACCAGCACACCTGACATTCTAACATTGTTAATATCAAAACCAGCACAACTGACGGTCTATCATTGTTACCATCAAAACAAGCACAACTGAATGTGTAACACTGTTAATCTCCAAACCAGCACAATTGCCTGTGTAAATCTGTTAATATCAAAACCAGAACAACTGAGTGTAAAACAGTGTTAATATCAAAACCAGCACAACTGACACTGTAACACTCCTAATAGAAAACCCAGCACACGTGACTATGTAACATTGTCAATATCACATCAGCACAAATGATTGTTAAATGAGTTTGTAACAGTTGTAATATCAAAACCAGAACGGCTGATTTTGTAACAGTGTTAATATCAATAACAGAACAAATGACTGTGTAACAGTGTTGAGATAAAAACCTGAACAAATGAGTTGAACACTTTTAATATTAAAACTAGCACAAATGAGTGTGTAATAGAGTTAATATGAAAAAGAGCACTACTGAGTGTGTAACAGTGTTAATATCAAAAGCAGCACAACTGACTCTGTAATACTCTTAATATAAGCCAAAACAACTGACAGTGTAACACTGGTAATATCCAAATAAGAACAACTGGAAGTGTAACTACTTTAATACCAAATCAAAACAACTAACTGTGTAACACTGTTAATATCAAAATCAGAACAACTGACATTGTAACAGCATAATATAAAAAACAGCACAAATGACAGTGTAAAACTATTAATATCAAAACCAGGAAAACTGTAGTTTTACGCTGCTAATATCGAAACAAGTGCAACTGAAGGTTCAACAGAGTTAATATCAAAATTTTTACAACTGTCGGTGTGACACTGTAAATATGAAAACAAGAAAAATGTGTTTGGAAGAGTGTTAGTATCAAAAACACCACAAATGCTTGTGTAACACTGCTTATATCAAAACCAACACACCTGACTGTAACACTGTTAATATCAAAATGAGAACAACAGACTATATAACACTGTTAATATAAAAAAAAGAACAAATGAATTTGTAAAACAATATATTAAAAACCAGCACAACTGACTGTGCAAGTGTTACTATGAAAACCAGCACAACTATCTGTCTAAAAATATTAATATCAAAACCAGCACAACTGACTGTGTAACACTGTTAATATCAAAATCAGCACAACTGCCTTTGTAACACTGTCAATCTCAAAACCTGCACAACTGAGTGTGTAACCGTTTTAATATCAAAACCAAAACAACTGATAGTTTAACATTGTTAATATCAAAACCAGAACAACTGTGTTTGTACAATTTTTAATATCAAAACCAGCACAAATATGTGTAAAACACTGTTAGTATAAAAACCAGCACAACTTGCTTTGTAAGTGTTACTATCAAAACCAGCACAACTATCTGAGAAAGGATATTAATTTCAAAAGCAACACAACTCACCGTGTAATATCGTTATTATCAAAACCAGCACAACTGCCTGTGTAACACTGTCAATCTCAAAACCAGAACTACTGATTGTGTAACAGTTTTAATATCAAAACCAGAACAACTGATTGCTTAACATTCTTAATATCAAAACCACAACAACTGTGAATGTACCATTCTTAATATCAAAGCCAGCAGAACTGTTTTTAACAGTGTTATTATCAAATACAGCACAAGTGTCTCTGTAACAGTGTTACTATTAAAACCAGCAAAACTGGCTTTGTATCATTGTTATTATTAAAAAGAGGGTAACTGGCTGTTTAACACTCTTAATATCAAAACAAACAACTGACTGTGTAACAGTGTTATTATCTTAACAATTCCAACTTAATCTTAACACTATTAATCTAAAAAACATCACAACTGAGTGTAACACTGTTAATATCAATACCAGAACAATTTGTAACATTGTACCAATTTTGTAACAGTGTTAATATAAAAGCCAGAACAACTGTCTTTGTAACAGTGTTAATATTAAAAGAACATACAAACCAAATGTGTAACAGTGTTAATATCAAAACCAGAACAACTGAGGGTGTAACAGTGTTAATTTCAAAACCAACAAAACTGAGTGATTAACAGTGTTACTATCAAATCCAGCAGAACTGAATGCTTAACACTGATAATATCAAAACGAACACACCTGATCGTGTAACACTGTTTATAACACAACCGACTCTGTAACCCTCTTAATATCAAAATCAACACAACTGTGTGTGAAACAGTGTTACTATCAAAACCAGTACAAATGACGGTTTAACACTGTTAATATCAAAATCAGACAACCGACACTGTAAAACTTACTATCGAAACCAGCACAAGTGACTGTGTGACACCTTCAGTATCAAAACCAGCACAACGGACGGTTTAACAGTGGTCATATCAAAATCACCAAACCTGGTTGTTTAACACTGATAATATCAAAACCAGCACAACTGAGTGTCTAACACTGTTAATATTGAAAACTCATAAGACACTGTATAACACTGTTAATATCAGAAAGAGAACAACTGATTATGTAACACTATATATTAAACCAGCACAACACACGGTATAAAACTGTTAATATCAAAACCAGCACAACTTCCTTTGTAACAGTCTTACTATTAAAACCAGCACAACCGACATTCTAACAATGTTAGTACTAAAACCAACACAACTGAATACGTAACACTGTTAAAATCAAAAACAACACAACTGACTTTGTAACACTGTTATCTTCAAAGTCAACACAACTGACTTTATAACAGTGTTAATATTAAAACAATAACATCTGAGTGTATAAGAGTGTTATATCAAAACCAACATATCTCCGTGTGTAACAGTGTTACAATTTAAACCAGCACAACTGACTGTCTAACAGTGTTACTATCAAATCCAACAAAACTGAATGTGTAACACTATAATTATTAAAATCGGCACAAAAAAATGTTTAACCCTGTTAATATAAAAACCAGAACAACTGAGATTGTAGCACTTTTAGTATGAAAACCAGCACAACTGACTGTGTAACTCTGTCAATATCAACACAAGCACAACTGAATGTGTAACACTCTTAATATTAAGTCAGCACGACTGACAGTGTAACACTGTTAATATCGAAACAACAAGAACTGAGTGTGTAACAGTGTTAAAGTCAAAACGAGAACAACTGACTGTGTAACAGTTTTAATAACAAAAACAGTGACCCTGATTCAGTGTTACTATCAAAAACAGAACAAACGAAAATTTCAACAGTGATAATATAACAGCGACCACAACTGAATGTGTAACATTGTTAATATCAAAACCAGCACATCTCACTCTCTAATACTTTTCTATCCAAGCAGTACAACTGACAGTGTAACTTCTTTACTAAGAAAACAAGCACAACTGACTCCGTAAATCAGTTAGTAACAAAACCAGCACAATTGAGAGTGTAACACCTACTATTAAAAACAGAGCAACTGACTGCATAACAGTTTTAATATCAAAACCAGAACTACTGAGTGTGTAACACCGTTAGTATCAAAATCAGCACAACTTAGTTTAACATTGTTATTATCTAACCCAGCACAACTGTCTGTTTAACACTGTTAATATCAACAAGAACACAACTGACACTTTAACACTCTTAATATTAAAACCAGCACAACTGAAGTTGAAACAGTGTTAATATCAAAACCAGCACAAATTAGATTTCAACAATGATAATATCAAAACGAACACAACTGTCTGTGTAACACATCTAATATCAAAAACCAGCACAACTGACTGTTTAACAGTACTAATATCGAAACCAGCACAACTGACTGTGTAACAGTTTTAAATATAAAAAATAGTACAACTGACAGAGTAACAGTTTTAATATCAAAACAAGCATCATTGAGGTTGTAACAATGTTAATATCATACCAGCGCAGCCGACTTTGTAACAGTGTAACTATTAAAACCACCACTACTGACTGTGTAATAATGTTAATATCAAAACCGTCACAACTCACTGTGTAGCACTTTCAATATTAAAACCAGTACAATTGAATTTGTAACACTGTTAAACTCAAAACCAACACAAATGTCTGTTTATCAGTGTTAATATCAAAACCAGATTACTGACTGTGTAACAGTGTTAATATCACAACTAGCACAACTGAGTGTGTAACAGTGTTAGTATCAAATCCGACACAAGTGACTGTGTAACAGTGTTACTATCAAAACCAGCACAACTGGTTTTGTAACATTGTTCATATCGAAACCAGCACAACTGTCTGTCTAACAGTGTTACCATCAGAGCCATCACAACTAAGTGTGTAACACTGTTTATCTATAAACCAGCACTTCTGACTCTGTAACACTCTTAATATAAAAACGAGAACAATTGAGTGTGAAACAGTGATAATATCAAAACCAACACAACTGACCGTGTAACATTGTTAATATCAAAACCAGCACAACTGAGTGTGTAACACTCTTAGTATTAAATCATCTTACCTGAAAGTGTAACACTGTTAATATCAAAACAAAAAGAACTGAGAGTGTAAGAGTTTTAACCCTTATCCTGCTAACGTGGAGAAAATGGTGAGCTCCTAATAATGCCAGCAAACAGCAGATTGGATTCAATTCAGCGTTTAAAGGGTTAATTTGAAAAACAGAACTCCTAATTTTGTAACAGTGTTATATAAAAATCAGAACAACTGACAGTGTAACAGTGTTAAGTTCAAAAACAGAATATCTCTGTGTGTAACATTTTTAATGTTAAAATCAGCAAAATGTTTCACAGTGTTAATATCAAAACCGGCAGAACGGACTGTGTAAAAATTATATTACCAAAAATAGCACAACTGACTGTGAAACACTGTTAGTATAAACCAGAACAACTGACAGTTTAACAATGGTAATATCAAAATCAGAACTACTTGCAGTGTAACACTGAAAATATCATATCAGAACAACTGACAGTACAACACTGTTAATATCAAAATCAGCAAAACTGAGTGTGGAACAGTGTTACTATCAAAACCAGCACAACTATCTGTGTAACACTGTTTATATCAAATCCAGCACAACTGAGTGTGTGACTGTTAATATCAAGACCAGCACAACTGAATGTAACATTGTAAAAATCAAAACCAGCACAGCTGACTTTGTAAGAATGTTACAATCAAAAAGAAGCACCCTGTCTGTGTAACAGTACTGTAATGACCATGACGCGTTTGTGACAGCTCATTACTCAAATTCCCGCTTGTTGTCTGTACGTTAGTCAACACATCATGTCAGCACATGCCTGACAAATTGTCACACTTCTCAAG
>Ga0268261_10000874_pt1 | contig 20002 bp, 12 predicted proteins | sample TergutNc150P1_FD_190353 | JGI IMG/M metagenome (GOLD analysis project Ga0268261, IMG submission 190353) | Nasutitermes corniger P1 segment gut microbial community from laboratory colony in Florida, USA - Nc150 P1 (SPAdes) (version 2) | ecosystem: Host-associated > Arthropoda: Insects >...
GAGTCCTACCGACCGTGCTGCGTCGTCGTGTGTGATCTAGAAACATCAAGAATGGGTGCTCCATATATATATGACATTAGTCGCCTAAGGGTTAAAACATGTGGCATTGTATCTCGACTCCGGTCTTCATCGTGTAGTGCCAAACCCTTTGGAGCTGGAACTAAATGTCCAGTGTGATCTGCAGTAGACCTATGGTTAAAAATGAGACTGCATACAAGCAGGCATAATTATACATTGGCATTTTGAGCATCACACTGTGCATCAGAAATATGTGTCTGGCACCAAAGGGTTAATCACTTAACCACAGTGACAAATTTACATCTCCTTTCCATTCAGATGGAAGACATGTCTTTATCCCTCACCTATTCATTTAACACAGTTTAAACAATGAATGCATAAAAATTCAGCACAAAATAAAGGAAAAATACTGAAAACAATGATGCTATCTTTGAAACTCCGAAAAATAAATCTGCATAAAACACAATCAACATAAGGATCACTGATTACTAACTAGTTACAATGTCACTTCAGCAGTACCAAACATTCTGATTAACCCTTTCGTGATCACCAGGACATATATGTCCCACTTACAAAGAGTCTTTTCAAGTCCGCTGGGATAACAGTATCCCACTTTTTCTCCATGCTGCCACCAACCTTGAAGTATCTCTATTGATACTGTGTGCAATGCTGCATGGGATAACAGTATCCCACTTTTTCTCCATGCTGCCACCAACCTTGAAGTATCTCTATTGATACTGTGTGCAATGCTGCATGCAGCATTGCACACAGTATCATTTGTACACGGCTGTTTCGTGAGAAAATGCATTCTGACTGGTTCAACGGAACAGAGATACTTCAAGGTAGATGGCAGCATGGAGAAAAAGTGGGATACTGTTATCCCAGTGGACTTGAAAAAACTCTTTGTAAGTGGGACACATATGTCCCGCTGGTCATGAAAGGGTTAAAAAAACTGTACTATTACAATTAAACTGTACTATTACAGTTAAACTAACTTCAATTTCACATTGCGCTCTTTTAATATTACAGTATAAAAATATAATTAATAGAGAGAAACCAGCATGACTTTTAAATCTTAGCAGTAAATAAAACATTCAAAATATGAAATAGCAGAACACCATCTTCACGACAGTTTGAACAATGTAATACGAAAAACAAGAAATTCAAAGAAACCATATTTTACACATATAACCAGAATATGAGAAACCACAATAAATAATTCTCCTTCTACAGAAATGGAAACATAAATGAAACCTCACTATACCAAGACAGAGAGTGAACAACCACTTGTGCCATGGGAAGTACACCATTTGTGTAATTCAGTGAGAAGAAACATGGATGCTGTGTCTGCACCCACTTATACGCTTCAGCTTTCATCTCATCATCATGTCCGAAGTGCTTTCCTTTCAAGTGTATCACCAATGACCAACAAACGTGGAAATTGCTAAACACAAGGTCTGGGCTGAAAGGTGGATGAACAAGACATTTTCAGAAGTCTGAGTGCAAATACTGAGGCCTTAATTTTTTCTCTGCTGGAAATGAACAGGTTGCTTAATGCTGAGTTAAATGTCTTGGCACCTATCATATTTAACCAAATTAAAAAACAAGGGGTTTTCCTTAAACTCAGTGCTTAAATACGTGGGGTTGTCTTAAATTAATGTATAAAGCATCAAACTGAACCGTGCCAAGCCAAACCAAGGCCTGCACTGCCAAACTGTCATGAGCAGATGAAAGAAAGAATAGATGATTATGTAGCATTATTAGTTCTGATCCACGAGCGCTGTCTTTCTATATTCCATTAAAATGGCAGGCCAAGCATACATGACGGCTACAAGTCCAAGCTGTGTTCCAAATGGGATCAAGCAAAGTTATGATGCCAAATTTAAACTAACAGTGATTAAGTATGCCAAGAAAACAAATAATTGCAATACAGCAACAAAGTTCAGTGTTGTGGAAGCAAATATTCCGGAGGTGGGGGCAACAAAAGCAGAAGCTGATAAATGAAACGCCACCCAAAAATCTTTCAGTGGCCCCAAGAATCGACATTTCCAAGAATCAGAACAGTGAACTGTTGAGTTTGTGTACCCACACAAAAAACTGGAGGGCTGAGCACATGTCAAGCAATTAAACATAAAGCATGGGAACCTGCCAAATCACAAATCATGTGGCTTCAGTTCAAGGCCAGCTTGGGTTGGCATGTCTAATGCAGAGGAACAAGTTCTCTCTTTGCAGAAGAACTTTACTTTGCCAGAAATTGCCAGCAGACTTTGTGGAGATTCCTGCCGCTTTTCAGTGACATGTGTACTCCAAATAATGAACAATTACACCCTCAGCAAAACTGGAAATCCCGACGAAACGCCAGTGTACTTCAGTATGCCCTCAAATGACGGTGTTAATGATACTGGGCAAAATACATGGTGATTAAAACATCTGGTAACAAATGATTTAACCATCATGGTGGTATGCAGACGGTAGCAAGTTGCCACTATACATGATTCTAAATCACAAAACAATGCTTAGGGAGCAACTGCCTAGTGGAATCACTGTCAGATGCCAACCTAAAGGTTGGATGACCAATGAATTTACTCGGATATTTTGGCAGTGTCGAACAGAGGCCAGGGAAGCTCCTGAGAAAACTGGGGTATGCCGGTGATAGTTCCATTGAAGGGACAATGAACACCAGAAACAAAAGCCACAGTTACTGGTAGTTTCATGAATACAGACCTTGTGGTGAACCTGGGGGGGATGACTTTACAACTCCAGGTGTTATGATATTGTGGTGAACAAACTGTTGAAAGACCACCTAAAGCAGCTGTATAGTCAGCAACTGTTTGGAGGGGCCATGCTTTGACTGAAGCCACAAAAATAAAGACACCAATCATCAAAACATGGCGGTGCATCTCACCAGACACAATTGCGAAGGGTTTTAAAAAGTGCTGTATATCCAATGCAGTGGACGTGAGTGATGATGATAGGCTGTGGAATGACAGTGAAGAGGTTGGAAATGTTAGAAGTGAGTGCGAGGATGATGAAGGCACTGGCTGTGACATTGGACACTATGACACTGATTGGTAAAGGTGGAGATAATCTGTCAGGTTTTATGCATTACTTGTATGCAATTAATTGTGTAATACAGTGAAATATTTTTTTCTTTGCAGACATCTGCTTAGTAAGGTTGTTTTGGATTTGGATAAATACACTTTTCCCTTTGCAGACATGTTTTACTATTGGGATCATGTCAGATTAAGATCATCTTACATTCCGGTAATGAGAGGTAAAGAAACAGTGGGTTTCTATGCTATTACTTGTTCTGTTATACATCAATTCTGAAATAATAAACGAAGTGCAACACACTATTGGGTGTTCTCTACTGAACATACTGAACATGCCACGTCTCATCTACAAACTCTGCAATCCAGATACAAATTTCAGTTAAACCTTGGCTAATGCAACCAATTTGGTTATTTAAATTAATATATAATTCACAACAGTAAATCTGACACTACTGGGACGACCAGTTCCATTTGGGCAATTACCACTGAAATGATGCACAACAAAGACAGAATGTACATCCTAGCTAAGAATTATAACTTTACTGTGAAGCTAAGGGTTTACCAAGAACAGCCACACCTCAATACATCCTTGAAATGTGGAATGACTACAGGGTAAGGAATGGTGTATGCATATTCATGTCTTCATATCTCCCATATGAAATCCAAGCAGAGATGAATATATGAAATCTGAGAGAAATGACAATATGAGGACAGCTCTGATGAAACACAGAATGTAATGAGTGTTCAAGGCAGAAAGAAGCAAAATGGAAAGCAGTGTCATCCACAGCGACTTCAATTTTTAAGAGCCACTAGGCATACTGCACTTTTGCAAAATATATTTTGCATTTGGGTGTGGAGATAGTACCCACCAGGATATCCATACTGGCTGACAACACAAGACAGAATACAGGGCATGCATATGTTCAGTCAGCTTGTAAGCAGCAAAAAGGAGAAGAGAGCTCTGAGTATATAGAGAAAACAGGATACAGCTGTGTTCAAGCTCGTGTTGCAATAGGATAGAATCAGACATATTTGGGGGGGGGGGGATTCTGCTGTGCCAAATTTACTACTGTGAATTACACAGTATTGTACATCCATGCCGGCTAATTAAACATGAAATGCACCAGCGGTAGCTACTGAAGCTGCTTTGTATGCCAGGCTCAATTTTATTTTAACCCATTCTGTGTTATGGACATAAAATATCTCAACAGCACCATCACTTTGTTCGCTTCGGTCTCATACCATTAATATTCAGAAAAGGGCTGGTCATATAAAATAAAAATTTAGCAGCAAAAGGGACTGAAGCATGTGCCATCACTGCTTCACCATATGTGTTCACATTTGTCAAAAACTCTGAGGTAGAGAACCACAGCTGCGTAGTAAGAGGTTCAAATTGTTTACAGACCTTACCCATACCAAAGCTAGCATGGCACACTGAGGGAACAGAACCTTAATACACTAACAGCTTGGTAAGACATATAATAATGGTCTCATATGTACCAAATATCAAACATACACATTCTCAATAAAATTTGTAAGATAACATTCTTGTGTTCTAACATACTTTATCATAATTCACAACAGATGTGCACAAGACAGATTCAGCTTAACATATACTCACAGTATTCATTGCCAAAGAGAAGAACCAATTTTATTTCTGCCTATGTGCAGAGGCCGGAACTATCAACAAGGCCTCCACAACTGCGTGCCAAGAGGTCCAAATCTGGTGGTTTACCTTCAAAATGACTACGCACATGAAACATGAAATCTGCCTTATTGCCAAAATCTTGTCGACACACAAGACAGAAGTGGCGTTCGCCTGCATATGGCTGGACATGTGGGGGGAAATAGGGTGCTGGACCCATACCGCTTGGGCACCCGGTACCAAGTTGGCTTGGATTCTGCAGTGGTGGCTGCTGTTGGTGCACTGAACTCATCATTTTCTCTTCCAAATGTCCTTTAGCATGTGCAGTCCATTCATCACGAGTGCCAAAAACACGGCCACAGAGCTCGCAGCTCCAAGTAACACCAGTAGCCTGTGGGGTTTGCACATGGGTGTTCACTTCTTTCTCTTCAGTCTTCACAGGTTTGACTTCTCCTGAACGGTCCACTATACCACGCTTCCCAAGTGGAGCTATGTTTGATGGTGTGCGATGTTTCATCTTGTTCATGTGGATAACCAATTTATCACGACGTGCAAATGCTTTGGAGCACACCTCGCACACGTAAGGTTTCTCACCAGTATGGATGCGCATGTGAATGACAAGCTTGTCTTTGCGTGCCAGCCCTTTCCCACAAACAGTACACGCAAAACTCTTACCACTACTGCTTTCTCCACCAGGCTTGGTTGCCCCAACCCGCCCCTTTCCTGCAGTCACAGCTGCTGCTGTTCCTACTGCAGGAAGTTTTCTTGGGCCTCCAACCCCACTACTGTGACTGCCCTCATTGTAAGGATGTTCTGCAGTTGGTAACATCCCAGGTCGAGGGGGGTTGGCGCTATAATCTGGTGACCTAAACATCAAGAAAACCTAGTGCAATAAATACTGATATTCATGATGACAATCAAATCAGGAAATGTTGGTTTGGTTCAGAATATCTAACAGTCTTCTCTTTAAACACACACCTATAAAAGACATAAAAACTGTAATTCTGTCCATTGTTCTATATAATTTTCAAGCTCAGTCTCATTCTGGGGGAAGAACAGAAACGAACTTTGGATGCAAAAATGGGCTTATTTAAATAATACTTCACAACTTCTATGAAGTGACTAAATCAAAAACTGAATGGGCACGAGATGTAACAGGCATGGGGCAAAAAATATAAACACGTAGATTTATCACGTCTGTGAATTCAAGAAACTACAATATCAACATGCATAGGCACAGTAGCTGAAAATTATCCATGTGTTACTGCTGATTCTTAAGTGGATGGAACAGGCATTTATTTATTAGTCATCTCCTATTACTCATGTATTTCATACGGCCTCAATGCATTTGTCAAATGTATTAAGTTGAATAAAGAGAGCTCATTTACTACATTTTGTACAATGTACATCATCGAGAAAATGTCACTGAAAGTTTTGTAAAAAAAAAATCCATGTCAACGGTGCTGTGTAAAAGAACACTGGAGAATGACAGGTTCAGTGCTGGACTACGGTAAAATACAAAAACTTGTGTTTCTGTCACATGAGGTACTAATTACACTAAGTAGGAATATAAAGTGATGACAAGCTAACAGACAATGCAGTATGAAAATCTCCATGCAGTTCATGCAGTTCCTATACATATCCTTAAAGGTGAAGTCTGGTGTGCAAAAGTGCACTAAAATCTGATAGCCTGTATATTTCAAAGAAACAAATTCCAGCCATTAAGTTCAATTAATTCTGACACCAATGCTCATGGGGGGGGGGGGGGGAACTACTTTCTTTGCAAGAACTAAAACACTTTTTTCAAAAATGAACTGGTTACATTTCAAGGTAAGAGCTTTATTACAAGTTTAAATATGTTTAGAATTTACAAGGTCTGCCTAGAAGCAGGAGGCCAGCAATGTGTGACCCTTCTACAAAGACACATCAAATGGCAGGGAATAAACAGACCCTACATTCCTGATGGATGAAGGCTTCTTATACAGTAATGCTTTCATGACAGATGGGGTGTTCATGAGCAAAATAAAAACATTCCATGCATTACAGTTCAAAATGAAATAATGCAACAGCAATCCACAGTGCTAACAATGGCTATGTTCTGACGAAGAGGGTGATGCTGGGGTGATATTGTTGTCCTGAATGTGCATCCCACAAACAAGGACAAAGTAATTATGCCAAGGAGAGTTTCAACAAGGTATCTGATCAATTTAAGTACCACCACAAAATGCTGTCAGGAACACAAAACTATGCAGAGAAGATATTTTAAAACCAACAATTCAGAACTCAGTTTACATGAAAGAAGCAATGATTATGGCATTAGAGTACTAAACTTTGCCACATAAAAAATCCCGTGTTCCCACATCAAAACATTGATACAAACACCTGCGTTTATCCCAAATGGAAGACACAGAATTAAATGGATCACATCTTGCTGGACAGACAGTGTGCACAAACACATGTATATGCACATGCACAAAATTTATGACCTTCCAGGCATTCTCTGGCAACAGTCTTTACATCTGCTGGCTACAGGTGTGTGAAAACCATTGAGCAATGATACAAAATAAACTCTCTTGAACCTTTCAGAAACAAAGAGTGATGTCACAACTGCCATACAGGAGAACCCAGCATAACGATTTTACAAATAATTGGTCTATTTTTTTTTTAATTTGTACCAGGCACTTGATGCTATCAAATTTTATTATTCACCAATGAATGCACAAGTGATGGTCTTAAAAACAGTATTAAAGTTTACATTAAAATAGCTCCAACATGTATCAGTGCAGTCACACTATCTTCAGGGAGCTCATTATCAGTGCTTGCTAAAGTTACACTTTGTTAAAAAAAAGTCAATTATGGTTCATCAGTGTATGACTAAATCAGTGGTGATATGGCTGCATATATTGGTCGTGTCTGTAATGAATAACAGTGTATCAGGTATCGTATTAACATAATTTTCAAATTAAATCGTATTGAAATTGGCTGGACTTACCCTTGTTGATGTGCATTCCCTGATATAGTCTACTCCTGAACAGTGCGACATACACACATCAACAAGAGTAAGTCCAGCCAATTTCGATACGATTTAATTTGAACATTATATTAATACGATACCTGATACACTGTTATTCATTACAGACACTATCAATATATGCAGCCACATCACCACTGATTTAATCATACACTGATTAACCATAACTGACTATTTTAACAAAGTATAACTTTAGCAAGCACGGACAATGAGCTCCCTGAAGATGGTGTGACTGCACCGAAATATGTCAGAGCTATTTTAAGTAAATTTTAATACTGTTTTAAAGACAATCACTTGTGCATTCATCCAAGAGGCAAGTCAAGGAGGGCTTTCAAAATGGTGCATCTCCCTCTCTTTTCAGAGGCTCCAACAGTGAAACTTTGAGGGAGGGCTCCTATACTGAGGACTCTGAAAGGCATGTAACAGAAGGCTCTGGAAATGAGGCACTTCTTTTTTATAGAAGCTCCATAAGGGCAACCTACAAGCACTTGGCAAAGGATGGTTCGGCTAACATGTTTATGTGGCCAGAACCTGTACTTGATAAATTCTCCTGTTATTTATAACTTACAGGGTTTGTGGTCTATATTTGGCCACAACACTGTAAGACAGCATCGGCATGTGATGGACTTGTAATTACCTGGGCACAAGTAAGAGATATTTTTCTCTGGGCTCCAGTAAGCTTGACCCAGAGGTCATCAGGAAAACTCATCCAGGATTAATCCTGGCCTTTAGTAAGGCTGTAGGACTTAGATAAGCTTTTTTTACAACCCCCTAGAAAGAAAACATTAGAGACTAAGGGGGCACAATGGGCCTGTTTGTAAAAAGGCCTTGTGCATCAGGTCTTTAACGGCTCAAACCCATTATATTCTACTGTAACATTTGTGCTGTCAATGTAACAGGAAGAAACACAAAGTTGAAGAAAGTGTTACTACACATACTTTCTGTGGTGGAATCCAGAAACTATGAGTGCTTGTACCACTCAGGGATGGCATGTAAGTAGCAAAAACATCTACCCTGTCTCAGTCTCGCCAGTATAGGATAACATCTGGCTTGGAAGACGTTACTGGCTTTGTTGCATGTGTCTAAGACTCTTTATGGTTGTTAGGATGTGTGCTGTCTGTAGATAAGAACACAAATGAATTGAAAATCACTTTCCTTAATCTTCATGATCCAACATCTTTCATTTACCCTGTATGCCCAGACATCTTACACATTCATCACACAGCAGTTCTAGCACAAGCAGATCCAAGAAGTACAGTGTGGCATTCTTAATATACATGGACTGTGATAATCTCCAATGGTAAATCAACCACTGTAGGGGCATGGTAAACAACTAAGTGAACAAGAGAACAATTAACTTTAGTCCCACAGTTAAAGCATGAACTTGTAAGCAGGCATACATAATCCAATTAACATTCTTTTTGAACTGTGGTGAGTGTGTCCATGTATCATACACAACCAAATATATGACAAGAACTTTTTCTTACTCAATCATCTGCAAAATGAGGGAGGAAGGGGAGGAAGTTATATTTTTTACATTCTGCATAGGTGTTTACTAGAAAACTGAAGACTGTGAAGGGGGATTGGTCACATTATATGTAGGCTGTCTTATATTTGGGTAAATTTATTAGGTATGTCACATTCAGAACTCCTGTTCACAAGGTGGTCCCCCACTTGAAATTTGGAGAAATGCTGGGACATTAAATGGTACACAAAATATCTTTAAAAATAAAAAATAAAAAACTGCACTGATAGCAATTCAACAATAAATCTTTCAGGCATGTCACTGGAAAAGACAATTTAACTTAACCGTTTAGTTCTAAAATGGCCTAAGCTACAGGCATTATGACATCACAACTTTTTCCAAAAATTCCTACATTTGGGAAACTTGATTAGAATTTCAAAACTAGAACACTTACAGCATCAAAACTGGCATGGCTACTACCATCCACAGTACACGGTAACTCAAAAATTTTTGTGGAAATCAGGAGATGTCAGATTGTGAGTTGTGCTAATTTGGCACAGAAAGACCCTAATGAATATGAAATTCTTTAAAAGCACAGGACCTCTTGATCAGCAGAACAAAAAACTGCTCCATAAGTTAGTCTGATTGAAAATACACATATAATATCAAGACAGTCAAGATTTTGTGGTAGAAATGAATGTACCTTACCACCATACATACATACTGTCCACGTGAACATGAAGCATAAATAAGCAGATTATAAAACATACGAAAACAATCACAGTGGATGTAACATTTTGACAAGAGAATGCTCTGTCCTGTAGTTCAGTATTTCTCACACTATTGATATTACAAGACAGGTAGTTATGTTCAAAAACTGCTGCAGACCAATATCAAGTACTTATGAATGAAATAAACTGCACTGCGTCACAAACATACATATGTCAAAACAAAATGATTCTAAATTTGGAGGAAGAAACAGGATGGACACAAATGTGTAACAAGGAGTGTCATGATTTATACCTCTAAACAAATAGCATAAGGGTGATCAAATCAAGGGTGAGATCAGCATGAAATTTGGAGAAACATGCAGGAAAGAGACAACTTGGTAGGCCTACACATAGATGGGAAAATAATAACAAAATGGATCTTAAGGAATAGGATGAGAAGTTGTGGACTGTGTTCATCTGGGCCAGGACAGGAACAAACAGGCTCTTGTAAGCACTGTACTGAAATTTCAGATTAAAAAGAATGTGTGGAATTTCTTGACTAGCTCAGAAACCACACACTTTTCATAAAGGACTCTGTAGCATAGAGTGACTATGTTAATTCTGAACTTGTTTTCACTTTCACTTTTTCTGACTGAACTACAATGGAAACACAGTGCAGTTATTTACTGATCTGTTTACTTATTTGTATCATCTATAACATTTTTACACTTTTAATGTGTGTTTAGAAATTCTGTAATAAAGCAAATTTTGATATAGAACAAAATTCCTTCACTCCGAAGTCCGATAACTCAGAAATCCTGATAATCTGGCACTTGAGGGGAGCAGTCCCATGACCAGAAATTTTGCTGTTTACCAAAAACAAGCTTCATCAACGAAACAGACATTTCACTGGGACATGTTCCAAAAGGCTGCCAAGAGTATCTGTACATCAACTCTTGTGGTACTTCCTGACCATTTTTCTCCTGCTCTACCAATTTTTTTAGTTATGAAGACTCCAAAAAACAGAGAAGAGTAGTCTGATGACTCTCAACCAGCATATGAAGGAGACATCCAAATGAAATACTCCTCTGATTAGTTGTGCAGTCCAAGTATCACAGCAGTAACAAAAAATTTCCCATAAGAACTTAGGTCAGTATAGATATCATCTAATAATCTCAAATATTTGAGAATTCACCACCCATCCGGTCCAATGCTAGTTGGACTAATGGATTTTTTTGGTAATGTGTTCAGCTCCGAAAAAACACAAATATGTTTTCAGCATCAAACATAATATGAAAGTAATACTTCTCATATCTGGAACTTTAGTAAAGGAACAGGGCTCTCTTGAATTGATATGGGGCACAAAGGACCCGTCAATTAAGGCCTAGGAGCATTGGGTCCATAAGGGCTCAAACCCAAATGGAATCATTCAATTAATCAGTCAAGCAAGCAAGCAACACTTCTCATACAGGGTGAGTCACGAACCTGACAGTTTTCAAAATTAAATAAAAAAGTTTAAATTCAAACCAAATTTTTATTTTTTTTATACAGAACAACAGGAAAAAGAATGCCACTTAGGTACCCTACATGACTACTCTCATATATTTTACTTCTTGAAGAGCACATCTCTCAGATGTTTTCCACCGTCTCACCTGCACTGTTCCAGTGTGTCAAGTGAGGTTCTCACTGCTCCTCTAACCATGTTGTCTGGTATGACTAATTTCCTCCTTTATTGTGTTCTTAAGCTCATAAATGTCACATGGGTTTGTAAGGTAGACTTGAGACTTGAGTTACCCTAAAGAAAGTAATCACAAATTCAGATGTCAGGAGAACGTGCAGGCAATGAAATGTCTCCTCCTCTTGAAACAACCTGGCCCGGAAACATTTCTCACACTACCCTCATGTATGTGCTGGCAGTATGGGCTGTTTCACCATCTTGCTGGAACCACAACGTCCTGAAGCCAACTCCATGATGATGTAATTCGAAAGCAAGAAAGTTCCTTAACATCTCCACATACTGAGCAGATGTTATTATAACTGCTGATCCACCCTCTTCAAAAAAATAAGGACCTACATGCTACTCTGCACCGCACAGTTACCTGTGGGCTGTGAACCGGATGCTGATAAAGCTGCTGAGGATTAGAATCAGCCCAGTAACGGAAATTTTGTTTGTTCGCTGTGCCAATAAATGAAAATGTGCTTCGTCACTCATGAGAATCACTTCATCACATGTCAGAAAGTTAAAGTTCTCAGAGAATATCACGTGATTTCTTCGTCAAGATCACTTAACTGTTGCACCACTACCATGTTAAAAGGATGAAAATTCAAGTCATTGTGCAGTATTCTTCATACACTGCTATGGGATAAATGCAGGGCAGCAGCACGGTTTTTGGCTAGTGATGAGGACTCATAAACACTGCCTGCCTCACAGCCTTGAAGTTCAGTGGTGTTCTCACTGTACCCACAGGCACTGGTGGCTTCTTTTTTTGCTTTAGAAGCAGTTGATCTGCAATTTCATATCCATAAATTTATTGTATTGAGGCTAGGAACTCTTGCATGACGTGGAACATGGAAATGCCAACAAAATAATCTCTGTGTGGTGACAACATTGTTGTTGTTTTTAAAAAACGTTTCAACTACGAACACACAGTGGGCAGCAGTCCACTGCTCCATTGCTACTAAAATGGCGTCCGTTAAGCGAGTAATAGACGAGACCGCATCCCATCTAACTGGCAGTGGTACTAACTTATTGTGCTTTAAAACTCGTCAGGTTCCTGTGACTCACCCTGTATTTAAAAGAGGGGTGAAAATAGTTAGCAGTCTGCGACACACAATTTGAGAAATAATGCCATAGGCCAACCAAGAACAGACTGTCATCTACATATTGCCTTTAAGCAGTATCTTTAACACACTACTGAAAAATCTATCCATGATTTCAAACTCAAACAACAAGTATCACCTCACAAACATGAATTCCAAGCTCAAACAACTACGAAACTGTTGACAGAGCACTGAACACATGCCATGTATAATCCAGGGGTGCACTAATTTCCAAAAATCTAGGGGCCACCTTAAAATTCCAGGTGCCAGAAGGGTGACATGAGGGAAGTTTCATACTGAGGAACCACAAATATTATGTGCCAACATACAAAATTAAGTCACCCATGTGACCTGGCATTAGGAATTTGTGCACTTCTGGTCCAATCAACAACTTTTAATACAACGCTAACAATACAGACAATCCCCACCCAAGGAGGTTCAAATCTGACCTAGAATTTTACATTTTTCTCTAAACATTACAGACTGGTATAATTTCTGCAGTTGGCACCCCCCCTCCCCACCAACTAATTAACCATTTATGCGTGCATGTGCATCATTATACTGAATGATGGCATTCATAAAAACTACGAAGATCTAGTAAGATTGTGGAGGAGTGGACAGTAATAACATTTTTGACATACAAAGACTTGAAACTAGTGGCCTTTTCAATGCAGTACAGCTACAGTGCACTGTCAAAAACATACGCATGTGATTGGTGTACTACACACAAGAACAAACACAGCGAGCAGTCTTCTCCACATCCACACACAGATCAATCATGCGAACATTAACAAACCTGAGCAAGCTTATAACAGACAATCTGTTCATGGAATCTTATGTCAGTAGCACCACGATGATCATTCATAAGCATCTTTGCTCAAAAAAAGTGAGCATGATAAGGATTCCAAACACGCCAGGTTAAATTTAAACCATCCTCATATAAAACTACAATCAACAGTCTCAAGTTCAAAGGCTAACTCGACAATCACTGACGGACAGAATACTAGCAATGTGCCGCTTCTGATCAGCAATTTTTAATACAATAGTGGCAATACTGCCAAATGTATCAAAATGTCCTGTTTACTGCCAACACAACTAACTTCCTGTATGTATCAGTCATGCAGACTACATACTTCAACATTATTTATAGGTCATATAAAATAAGGTTTCATACAAATAATGTTTTGAGGAAATTTCTTCTAAAAATGTTTTTAAGGTGCAGCCCTGATGGTAACATACAAATAGGGTTCACACATGTAGTCTACTAGACTGTTAAATACAGGGAGTTAGTTCTGCTGACGTTAAACTACTAGAAGTGTTGATACAACAATGTATATGCACACAACAGGGAGCTATACCCCAAGAATATTGCCAATTTCAGTCTCATAGAACACATATCAACTCATACTTCACAGGCTCATGCTCAAAGGCTAACCAGACATCTGCTGAAATTGGGGATTTCTAAATAACCAGTGAATTATCAAAATTAGTGCTTTAGGGGGTTTTGTAGGTTTCAGTCAATACACAGCCTATTTTTATATACGTATATATTTCTTGTATGTCACGTGGACGACATGTTTCGGCCTCTCTTTCTTAGGCCATCTTCAGGTCCATCGATCACTTTGCTCTTTGCAACCTGGCATTGCAAAGAGCAAAGTGATCGATGGACCTGAAGATGGCCTAAAAAAGAGAGGCCGAAACATGTCATCCATGTGACATACAAGAAATATATACATATATAAAAATAGGCTGTGTATTGAATGAAACCTACAAAACCCCCTAAAGCATTCGAAAAACACAACCGGGATGAACAGATTAAAGATTAAAAAAAATATCAAAATTAGTGTTGAATCAGCAAAGTAAGTATAAAAATACCGTCATATGAGCACGGTTCCCAACCATTCATTTATACCAGTTTTTTTCTGTACACTTCCTAGTTACTGATATAATTTGGGCACAAATCAACTGAAAAAAAAAAAGCATAAATAAGTCTCCACTTCCAATTTCAGCATTTCAGAACTGTGATCTGTCACATGCACATATCTTACTCCTGCAATAACCAACCAACCAACCAACTAACCAGCTACTAATAAATGCAGGTTGTACCAGAAGAAATATGCCATACTTCAGGAGAACATGGCTGAGGTTAAATTACTTTGATATAATCAAACATACCTCTATTTCAAGCTGGACTGCTGTAGAGATAATGACTCGCGAAAAACATGGTATTGTTGCAGTTCCACATACTGCAACTGTTTAACATTTTAAATTATCTGTACACTGCAAAGGTGCACCCTTAAGCCAAAAGCTACACCAAGCCATATGCAGGAAGCAAGTGCTTGGAAACCTAATGACAATTATTATGAAACTAGTATGAGTTTCTCTAGTTTAGTTAATGTTGTTGTGTCACTCATAAGTTAATTATATGTTAAGTATATGTGTCAATAGTACGAAAACTACAAATTCCTCCTCGTTTTAATTATATTTAGTAATCAATATATGTACAGGAGCTTTCATTCTTTAAAACTTATGCCATTATATCTGATATAGGTATGTTTGGTTATATTGATATAATTTAATGTATCTAAAGAATGGCAGTTTCTTCCAGGCACACCCCATGCATCACAGTGCAACTATCACAATTGTAAAATTTTACAATAAAGTCAAAATAGTTAAGTAAAAAGAAGCCAAACCAAACAGGTAAAATACCTGGGTAAACAACTGAAGTAGCCAATACTGTCAATACAGATACTGTAATTTTTGCAATGTTTTAGTTCATTGTTTACAATCTGTACATGGTGTACCAACAGTAATGTTGTACAGTTTCACTCAAGTACAATTTTCTGGTCCAACTTTGAGCCTACTCAGTAAGAATCCTGAAGAAAAGAGATCCTGTGTTCTGTCACTGAATAATTACCTTTATCCGGGGCAGCACATGTGCATCTTGTAATTCAGTCTGGGCAACACCAGAGACAGCACTTATGTGTATGGGACAACCTATCAGTCCTGGATTCCAAAATAATGTTAAATAAAATTAAGAGTACTACTTAGAATACTGCTGAACTAATGTATAATAACAGCAAAGGTTTATTTCTTTTTTTTTTTAATTTCAGTGCTCAAGTGCTTGCAATTCTCTGTTAACCAGCACCTTTAAAGAATGTTATATATGTAACAGAAGCAATATTTATGAGTGAAGATGCTAATACCATCATAATATGTAGGCCTACGATCATTTGTGCTCTGCTATTCATGTTGCATACAGTGGAAACCATACTTAATATGCACTGACCTAAATAGTAACTCTGACATCAGAGTTGTCAACACTTGGGGATGTCAACAAACAAACCAAAAGGCTAAGGTGCAGTGTTCTATAAGTACCTTGCAACAGCAATGAGTCTGTCACTAATACAAAACCTGAAGGACTAATATTAGTGTATTAAATTTTCTCTTCTTCTTATGTATGTTGGCAACTATAACTTGACTATCTGTGACTGTTATATTGGCAACCATAATACGATGGGAAATCTACAACACACAGAATGAACGAAGGCAGAAGGGAAGATATGTATTCTGATGTTTGTTGGTTCATTTACATAAACATTGCTTTTGGTTACAAAAATAGCCATACTTTAACATATTTAAGAAGTGTACAATGTTAAGTGTCAGGAGAAAGTAAGTACTGCCGATACTGTACACTAGTTCACACACATACTTTACAAATTTACATTGCACACATCTGCAAATACGCTAAAGGAAACAGTAGTTTTCACTTACCAAGTTCCCAACGCTCTAAGCACTCTTACTCCATCATCAAAGCCCATTCCATCATCCGGAATAACAAATGTTGACTCTGGATTTGGTTTACTCCCATAATGCTCCCCTAGTGGCTGAGATACATGTGGTACCTTCAATGTTGGATATTCAACTAAGCGGCCTCCCATTAGATTCTGACATTCGCTGGAGTCCTTACTGTGCCCCCTGTCAAGTTTTTCATCCTGTCCTTTGCACTGCAAGGCTGCAGCTTGTGCCATGTGCTGCTGCATGGCTTCTGTATACGCCAATTTCTGAACATCACTCATCTTGTCCAATTTCACTCCCACCTTTAAAACAAAGCAACACCTGCAATATATTCACAATCAACCATATTAACATAAAAGAAAATGTCCTTCAATGGCGTAACCATGAAGGTCAAAACTTATTCGCCGGTTCATTGTCAAAACGCGATTAAATCCTTACCAGATATGGACTCCAGAGAGAAGCAGTTCCCTTATGAATCAACGCTAGGATTACATTGGTGACTAGATCACCCTGTTTCACACGTTATGTTCGATCACGTTCATTAATAACGCCAAAAGCGCAATACAAAGGAAATTGCAAATGAGATGGGAACGAACTTCTCTCTAGTCGCGGGATCAATACATTTATATTCGACTACTCCGCTATCGACTCTACCGTCGTAATAAATCGATTGGTGCGACATCACATCGGCCACGGATCGCAAATGGCAATGTCACGTCACATACATTTCATGGTACACAAACATCAAAATTTCAAACTTTCTTCACATACAAATATGACGTAAGGGTTTTAGAGGTGTTCTGACCATCTATACATTTTTAGTTGGATGTTAAAATGGTTTCATTATTAGCTCTATCGATAATACTCGAATTACGTAAGTTATATCCTGCTGTAATAAATAAAGTTTTGTCAATATAAAGCAGGCAAATTATGGGTCACATTATAAGCCGTAGTGCAGTCCATGTTACAATTAACATTGTACTTTTGGACAATCGTTATTAAGCACTGGTAACGTTACTACGAACTGATTATGGCACAAATTACATCGATATATATACAAGCAGTACCAATGTACAATGCAAGAATTATCATCAAAATAATTACCTGGATCCCATTATTTACATGATTTTTAAGCAGTGTCTCAGAATTTAGACAGCTAAGCCTAAATTCATAAAACATATCAAGTTTATAAGCACAGCGATGACAAATTTTCTTTGGTAACGAGTCATCTTTTGAGATCTGAAATTACCAAAAAATTATCTTTTTAAAACAACAGTCACACCGACAATAATAAGAAATAATACTAACAATAACCACTCCATATGTGGTGGGCTCAACAACAATTCCGCTGTTAACATCACAAATACTCCTTTGACAGATAATGACATATATAACTCACGACAATAAATAGACCGATTATGACATATATCACTCACGACAATCGGTAGACACGTCCTTATCTTAAACAGCAACTGTCGTTGTTCTCCTTCTTTATCGAATATATGCATTCGCATACCACTCCTCACTGTACACAGTCGGCAAACTTCTGTAGTGTTGTATTCATCCGTCATTATAGAACTAATTAAGTGCACTCAGCAATGAAAGTAATTTTACGCAAAGGGTATCACGGTTCAAGAAATTATTACACGTATTTCTAAAGTTACAGAAACGTAAAATCAATAATTACACATACAATATAGTACCACTATTCAATTCCTAGTTCACTTGGTTGCCATATTGGAATCCGGGATGCCTCTTCCACTTCCGCCATTGTAGTGAACGTCTGCTTCAACCAATCGCATCATACGCTCTTCCCGCAACTTTCAATTCAAACAAGAACGCGATTTTTAGGCGCGTTCGCAGAGTTGCGAAAAAGGGACTATTAGCTTCGTCATGTCTGTCTGTCCATCCGTCCGTCTACCTGCATCGAACAACTCGGCTTCCACGGGTCGGATTTTCATTAAATTCTGACACACATAACAGGTACTTTAAATGAAGACCAATACCCATTTATCACATCTCGATCAGGTCTTCCTAGAATGAGAAATGTTTCACACAAAATCAAAACACATACTTAATGTACAATAACTTTTTTTCTATAAAATTGTACCGTTTATGCAATATTGTGAAAAAATATTATAAATTGGGCAGGCAACAGATGACAATATGCAGCATGCACATTGCATGCAAGATACCTACGGCTACAAATACACACTCACGGTATGTCATACATATTGCTTTTCCACTGCAACACTGGTTGCATGAATGTGCCTCAATGTTCCATTGTACGCACACTGCATGTCTTGTTGTGGTTAACCTTAAACTGTTAAAATACTCTATGAAGATGATCTAATAACTTCCTCCTCTAAAAATGCACCAGAATTGGCCACAGTAACCTTCTAAATTAAAAAAAATGTTTTTAATTGTTGATTTATGTACACACAATCAGCCCTCTTTCTATCTGTTACTCAATGTGATCTGCATCACTCAACATTTGCTGCTTACACTACTGCCAAGTGCCAAGCACTGTACAAAAGAACAGCATCAGAAAGGTAAGCAGCATTAATGTACATGGACATGGCTCAGCCAAGCTTAACATCAACAAACAGAAAAATGAATCGGCCATTCTGCAAGCATTACAAATTTCAAGCTCTATTCTCTCACATGCACATTTTAGGTCAGTAATGTCTGCAACTGTGCATCTTTTCAGAACAACAAAAAATGTTCCAAAATTTTAGCAGTGTCCCCTTGCTTTACTGCAATGCAGGGATGGAAATAGAAGGCACGAGACTCAAATTTGTCATAGTAACGTATCAAATTATTAAAACAAATAAAATGAAGTTTAAATTGGAAGGAAGCTAAACTTCCCCTGGAAAGGGGTCACTACATTACTTGGTTCGGTATGTTACCTGCCTGCACTGATCACTTGCAACCTATCAACACATGCAGCAATTCAAGTCAAAACTTACAAAGTGACACATGTAACAGCAACCTATTTTTAGTGTGACATCACTTCAACACCATGGTCACATCTTCACAGTTTCATCAGATTAAACAGCTCCATCAGCTCTGTGAAACAACTGTGGGTAAAATGACCAGGGTCTAATATCCAGCTGGTATGACACATTTCCCTGCAACACTGTTCAAATCAGCTGCCTGCCTCCTGTCCAGTGGGTAAATTTCCCTACAGTCGAATCACTCTGATGCTAAGGTGACTATTCATTTCCACCTAGCTCAAAGGTTAAAAATCTGTGCAGCTACACAACCATTCTTGTGTTTTTCTGGCATGAGGCTTTCAATACAGGCACAACTCACCTCTACCAGGCACAGCAGTTTTACTACCAAGGTATCATGTATGAAAGTGGGCTGCCCTGGATGAATGAAATTTAGACAACATGCGTAATGGACCAACCCTCTGGTGGGATCCACTGCAGTGCCAGTATCTGCCCCCCCCCCCCCCCC
>Ga0268261_10000875_pt1 | contig 20000 bp, 11 predicted proteins | sample TergutNc150P1_FD_190353 | JGI IMG/M metagenome (GOLD analysis project Ga0268261, IMG submission 190353) | Nasutitermes corniger P1 segment gut microbial community from laboratory colony in Florida, USA - Nc150 P1 (SPAdes) (version 2) | ecosystem: Host-associated > Arthropoda: Insects >...
TCTTACTTTTCTGTTTTAGAAAAGTAGATAGTGTTGAAGGGCTAATGCCATACTTCTTCGCTATCACTCCTTTCTTTCCTCCTTTCTCCACTTCCAGAAGTATTTCGCATTTTTCTCTTAAAGAAAACTGCTGTCGCTTCTTTTTATCCATATTGGCGATGGTATAAAGTTAACAGGCACACTAATAAACGTGTTGCTTTACGAATGAACGACAAACAATGCATGATGCGACGTGAATAAACGAAATACAGTAGTAAGGTACAGATACGAAATCATAATGTTCATTGGTTGATTGTAAACTTTGCGCTCCTACTCAGCCAATAGCATGACTTCTTGCATTGGAAGATGCGCAAAGCTTATTGGTTACTTTCAAATCGATATTCTGCTCGACCAATCGCGTACATGTATGGAAAATGGCTACCATATCGTCTAAATAATAAAATAATGTAAAAATACAGTACTGTATTTGTATTATAAAACAGGATGAATTGCAATTATATTTTGAAAAAATAAAGGTAAATGTAGGCAAAAAGGCGAAATTTTAATTCGTTATACTGAAAGTTCTAAATTCGTTAAAATGAAATGTTTTAACACACATTAAATAGGGAAAAGGGAAGGGGCCTAAAAATAATTTTGCAATTCTGAACATTTTGTTATACTGGCATTCGTTACAGCGACATTTCACTGTATACAGTAAAAGCTGGTTTATCCAGCATTGGATGGTACAGAAAGCTGTATTACTTAGAAATTTACAGAGGCTGATTGTGTTTTACAGTTCCATCTGTTGGCAGCACCCAGTACGGATTTTGAGAGTTCAAAAGCAATAGTTGATTGAGAAGGACTATTTATATGGCAGATTTACATAAGTAAACAGTTATGGTAGTGACAGCAGTGTGTGTTTGATGTTTTGTCATCTTTTTCTTAACCTCTGTATACACCCTATGTAAGTAGCAATGGAAAGGGAACAGAGTGTGTGGTGGGTAAAACAGGACGGTATATTATTTGACAATTTGAATGGTTAGATCAGTCCATGAGCTTGCTGGGTACACCAAGATACACATTAGGTCATCTTCACCTAGTCTGTCTTATGAAAGGTCCATAGTTTCTTCCAAAGCAAGTTTTCCTGATAGTGGGGATCTAGTGCTCCCTCTTTCAGTTTCCAGTACTTTTCCTTAAGGCCATCCTGTTATCCAGTAGGAGCTTACATCATCTTCCTCATCTTTCCTTCTGTTGTACCTTGAGTAACATGTATCAGAGGGCAGTGCCTGTGCAAGATGTGACTAATTCATTTAGCCCCTTCCTTAATTGTATGCAGGATGTTTCTTTCCTGCTTGACTCTTGGTATATTCATTTTTCACACAATATGTCCAACTCATCTGCATCCTTCTCCAGCACTACATTTAAAAACTTTCAAGGTATTTATGATGTACTTTTTGAAATCTCTTAAGTTTCAGCATCGTACAAAGCTCTACTCCATATGTGTCATTTTACTAGTTTCTTCCTTAGATTTAAGTTCAATTTGCTGGTGAAGTGTCTTCTTGTTGAATGCTGCTTTTGCCATGGCAATCCTGGGTTTAATTTCACATGTACATCTTGCATCATTTGTTACCAGGCAATCCAAATAGTTGAAATTTCCACTTTCCCCAGTTGTTTTTGATCTCTCAGTCTGTAGACATTAGGTTTATGTTCTGATATCCAGGAAATTGTGATATCCTGCAACCCTTTGATTCTGGAGGTGCTGGATACACCAGCTTATATTATGTTTTTCCAAGTAATGACTGTGATTACTCTTCTCAATTTCTGTGCTTCAACTGAATCAAATTTGCAGTAAGTTCAACTTGAGAAATTTACTTCACCTTCATGACAGAATACATCACTCACTCATCAGAAAGCTAAACACTGTTGTGTCAGAAATTTTGCTAACAGGTAATAAACATTAGTACCGTTTTCCAGCATCAATTTTAGCATGTAGTCTAAGCTCTTGGGTTTTATCAGTTGTCAAGTTTTTCAGGCAGCCTGCCTGAAATTCTTCCCTTTTTAACTGTGTAGCAAATGCTGTATTGAAGTTTATGCTCCTTCAATGTTCACTGCAAGTTTCTTCAGTCAGTAAATCTAGTATTCATGAGGGCAGTATCCATTGTACTAAACAGTTTGTGGCAAAGACAGAAAACAGCATTTTTAATAACTTTGTGTACTAACCAAGTTATTTCAATTCATCCCAGTTTTTCAGATTATGTTTGGTGTTTCTGATGCTGATTCTGCTGTTAGGTGCATCTTCAGGACAATCAAACTTTCGATCTTGCTTTGTGGGTCCATTTTAAGCACTGAGAACTTTGTGTTTGTGAATGTTGTTGACCATGTAACAAGTTCACAGAAATTCATCCTTTGCCTACTATCTGTATATGGGAGCCAGGATAGCATAATTGGTATAGAGACTAGGGTAGATGATCCATTGTTGGATTCTTGCTAGTGGCAAGAGAATTTTTTCTCCTCTGAAATGTCTACCCCACTTCTAGGCTCCACGCAACCTCCTATTCTGTGGGTACAGGGTTTTCTTCCTGAGAATAAAGCAGCCACATTGTGAAGTTGACCACTTACTTCCGTGTAATGCTAAGTTAGGATAAGAATCGGTGGAGCTTTGAATGAATGAATAAATAGTGGGTCAGAGCCTTCATTGGTCCCGATGTATTTAGACCTTTATTACAGGCCTGTTGTGCCCCTGAGTGGAACCTTTGCAGTGTGGACAGGGATGATTATACCTTTCAGTATAATGGAGTTATGACTGGAATTTTTGACAGCTTTCTAAGCATTGTCAGATGACATATTTTGTTCCGCAGTATTCTCATCTCCCAGATATCTGCATTATTGCTGCAGTGCCTGTACTGTAACTACGAACATTGAACATTCCACACAGAAGTGTGCATGATTTTTTAAGTATCCTTGAACACAGGACATGATAATAGAGGAGTAATAAAAGGTTTATTGACAGCTCACAAAACAAATGTGTGTGGTTTGCACAACATTAAACTGAAACTAACGCAACATTATCACCCCCTCAGCAGACACTGGGAGTGAAATGCTGAGAGAAACAAAACTTTTGGCAACTCCTGTTTCTGTCTTGTATTGCCTTGTCACCTGGCTTATATCTCCACTGATTCCACAAGTGAGCTGCTTTAACAGTTATGTTTTTGCCTTTGATTGCAGAATTACATAACAGTGCCATTCTGTAGTTCACAGTTTTATTTATGTTGTTGCATAACACAATGACTGTCATTTAACTACCATGATATGAAGAAGATAACAGAAGAAGTAATTGTGTGGTGTTGACGCTTTTGCAGCAGTGTAGTTGAGGTATCTGTTCTTCTGGGATGTGGTGCTACATAACTGGATTTCTGATCCAGTTATGCAGCACCACATCCATTTCAAGATGACGTGGTCTCATCCTCAAGGGTAAAAATGTCTGAGAAAATTTTTATCAGATATTTTGACCCTGAGCATAGGATCACCATGTTATCAGGGCACATTGGGAACCAATTACCAGATGATGCAGCATCACATCCCAGAAGAACTTGAGACCCCAAATTAATTTTCATTTAGGAGCATGCCAGAGGAAGAAGTTGTAAAATGTGCTACCCCTAAAATTATACTGATTGAGGTGGGCACCTGGTTTGTTGGTGAAGTTTGTCCTCATTGGAAGAGTCATTGAATAAATAAAGAATAAAATAACGTAGTCATGTCACACTCGATATTCTGTTATGTATGAAGATGATAGGGGTACATGGTGGTCCAGTTGGTTGAGGCACTGCACTACAAACCAGAAAGTCGCGGGTTTGATTCCTGATGGTGTCAGTGGAATTTTCATTGACATAATCCCTTTGGCTGCACTCTTGCCCTGGGGTTGACTTAACCTCTAACAGAAATGAGTACCACGAGTATTTCCTGTAGGTAAAGGCATAGGGCTAACAACCTTACCACATTCATGTGCCGATTGTTTTGAAATCTGGGAGCCTCAACCTCCTGGAAACCTCAGGGCCTGTCCAGGCCTGTAATGGGGTTGCTGTACCTTTACCTTTTTACAAAGATGATGATAAACTGGTCTCAGAATTGCTTTGTTGCATATGAGTGTCATCACCTTGAAAGTGGCCAGTGAGACATCAGCTTCTCAAACCGTTGGCATGCAGGAGTTATGCAGTTTCCTAAGTCATTTTCTTTGCTGTTTATGAGTATCATTGTCATGAAAGTGGCCAGTGAGATGTCAGCTTCCAAAAAATTTTAACTTATGGGAATCTTGCAGTTTCTAAGTCTACCATAAGTTGCTGTAATTTTTTGTATATTGCCCCAATGATTACTGCATACTGCTTTGGTCACACAGAACAGGTGATAAAAAACATTTCTCTTTACAGGGGTGTAAGATGCTGTTCTTTGAATGTTGTTATTATGTAATAATGTATATACAGAAGAATTTAAAGAGGGAATGATAAGTGATAACTGCTGTTGTCTAGTGGTCAGGTCCTTTTCTGCATTTACAGTTAGTGTTATCACTTGCAACATATTCTTGTCTTGAATGAGAGTATTATGTTGCACATTGCACATAGCATTACCTGAAGCTTGTCTTCTTCAGAATTATTTGCTAAATTATGTTCTGTTGTGACTAGAGATTGTTGAAATTTTTTTTTGTAGTGTTTGGTTAAAGTAAAAAAAAAAAGTTCCTGCATTTGGAAATGTTTTAGTTATGTATTCTTTTCATAGATGCCAGCTCCCTTGTACTGCTTCGTCTTTTCTAAGCCTTAGCCTAATCCACTGTGAGTTTTCAGCCTTGAGCATTAGAAAGTGCTTCAGCTTCCATGCTTTGGCCATATTTTTGGACAGCTAAGAGATTCCTTTGGTCTGTAACTGTTTTGACAGCAGTAAATTTTGTTAAAGAGACTGTTCAACAACCAGAGCCAGAATACATCGACATAGGGTCCATTTCTTCACAGTTATTTCTTACCTTTCCTTAGTACATGTGTTTTAAGATTTAAAAAATGTGTGAATTGTTAGGTAAGATCAACTGAATTTGTAGGAAGTGTGGAGGTTTGTACACAAACATAAGTTTTCATTTAGTTCCCCTAATGTTTATTACTTTTAAGAATGAAGATTTTAATGGAATTGCACTTACTGAACACTACTTTTAGTGTTCCAAAGAAATACAATTTCATCTTCAGAAAACTGTTAGCAGATGTGTGTGTCCATCTGTTTCCTGATGGAATGGCTGGTGTCTGTATTATGGATACTAATTAACAGATTTTAATGAAACGCAACATGTACATCACCCCATTGGAGATTTCTCCATCTGGGTTTCTTCTTATTTTTTAACCACTGTACTAAATAGGAAGTTGTGCAAATTTGTGAGGTGGGAGCAGCACCAGTGCCATTCATTGTAGGGTCCAGATGTTGTATATGGTAATATCTTTTTTTAAAGCATGCACCTTATTTCATTCTCATTAAAAAAGTATCAGCACATCAATTATATGAAGTATGCTGTTGTGATATCTGGGAACAGTACTGTCATGAGAGCTGTGAATAAAACGCTGCTAGTACTGTTACTGTTAAGTGCCACTAAAACATAGCAGATCTAATCCTACACAACTCAGAAATGTGCAGAGAGCCAGTAACATGTACTTTTAATCCCATGCCCTGATAACTAAGTTTTTCTTTTATTTATGACAGATTAATTTATTTCTTGTATATTTTCCCACATTATTTTCATGACAGGATGAAGTAGCTTAAATTGGAAGAGTCAGAGGTGATTTAGAATTAATAATTTCACATTATCGTATCCTCTTTTAAGTTTTTTTTTTTTTGGGGTAAGTGCCAAGTAACAAATATGGAAGCATTTTTTTTGGTGCTGTATGATAGAATTCAAGTGGTGCTGTGAAATACATGTTTGTGCTCGCTTAAATCCAAGCAGGTTGTGTTCATTTACTTTCAAGATACAGAAACAAAATTCTGCATATTCTTTGTTTCCTTAAATTGATTGAAAGTCACTGCTGTTGTCTGTGACTGTGACATATATTTTAGAATTATAAAGGTTTATGTATATATTGAAGTAGTCTTGGTTTGGAATTTAATTAATTTTGTTGACAGCACGTTAGTGTCAGATACCCATTTGCTAATTAATATGCGAGAATGAACCTTTAATTTTTTTGAAAATATTTTATTGCTACTGGCATTTAATGTCTCATGGTCGGATTAATTTGGCCTTAGGTGATTACTGCATTCAAAATGAAGACAGAAATTGTTAAGTGATCAATTTTATCCATGATAACAGAATTGTAAAATTTCTTATCATTTTTTAGCATATACTGGAGAGCACCTGATTTTTGATTGTATCTATTTTTATATTTACTATGTACCTACCATATACACCACTAAAATGTTTGTGTTGTATCTGTAAGAATTTTAACGTGATTATGAACGCCAATGTCACACAAATAATGCACATAATTAGTCATGATTGTGTGATGCAGATACAAAATTTAAACCTTGTGGAGTAGACTGGAAAGTCAAGTCAAGTTCAGTGCTTTTTGGTCACATTTTATGTTTTAATGGGAATAATTTGTAATCATGTTTATGTGCTGAATTGCTATGTTGCTTTTCATGTTTGCTAATTGTTGTGTGTAATCCACTTGCTTCCTTGTTTCTTGCTTAGCTGCCACTGTTTAACTGTTTAGAGTGATGTTATATATAATAAAGTTGATTGCTATGTAGAAGCTGTCATTTTAAAAAATGTGTTCATATTATCGGAAGATGTAAAATGTTTAATGTACAGTATTTCAGCATTGCTGATGAGAAAAAGTGCTTGTAATGTTTTATGTTATTGTCTGAAAATGATGTTCTTTTAATGCTGATCCTTGTTTTTTGGTTTTGGTACTGTGTAGAAGTTGGCTGTGTTGATAGCATGCTGTCTCCATATTCTGGGTCAAAGACCTGACCTAGTAGACGGAGGGAACATGCTGCAAATCTTCACCAACAAGTCCTGCTTCTGTATGGTGCCAACACCTAAAAATGTGATCAGTCTTTGACAGTGAACCACTGTGAGTGCTTAAAATCAGTTGTGTTATAATTTTTAATGATGTGATTTATAACACGTACAGAACAGGCCCGGTTTCTGTTCACCTTTCGTTTGAGGATTGGACGGATCTAATGGAAAATCTGATATATATAGTCAGTACAAGTGAAATATGCATTTTTAAGAAATATATTTTGAACAATTTAACTGCCCTTCAGAAGTTGCATTAATATAAAGCAGAGGAGTAATACATGCTTTTCTTGTCAAACTCTCTCCATTTCAGACTGCTGCTATGAGAAAACTATAACAATTGAAGGAATACAATTTCAGCATGAGGACGGGAAGTTCATAGAATTTTTTAGCATGTCAAGAATAGAAACGGTTGGCACAGTTTAGTAAACTTCCACTTCTGATCTTTTGTGGAATGAGTTGTGTCAAGTTTCTACTCATTTTCTTGCCATACTTTTTCTGCCATGGCCATAGTAACATGGCATCCACATCAAAGATGCATGCTCATAGCAGTGCAAGGCCTGAGATGTGGCTGGCATATGCTTTGGCTTTTGGGTACCATCATAAAAATAACTCCAAGGAAGTGATATCTGGCATGTGCTTTGGCACAGGGATAGGTTCTTCATGCCCATTTCAACAATTCAGTAAGGCATTGAGGGATTCTGGAACAAGCACACTGCAATGTGGGGTGGGCTCCAGCCTCCCAGTGGATGTTTCATGGTTTCTGGATGGATAGATCTAGTTGGGCTTGTGTTCGCAAAGTATTACTCATTGGAATGCCAGGAAAATTTTGAAGTAGAGGAAAGTGAGTTCATGGACCAGTATAGTTTGTAACTTCACATAAGTTAGGGTTTTAAACTGAAGTTGGCATTCACGAATTAAAAACTTGGCCTGAAAGGTGGAAATGGTGTTGTCAACTCTGGAGTTACAAGTGTGATTGCGGTGGACAGTTAAATACAGCAGTTGATTAAATATCTGGACACATTCATATTACTAATTCCTGGAAGTCTGGTCTCTTGTGAGACAGACAGGAATTATTCAGGGATGTTATCTTATATGACAACTTACATCCACTTCTCATTCATACCATTTCATGTGGTAGCAGGCATAATGGCTCCCATTCGTATTCCAGTTTGCAGTGATGAGGAGGATTCACTTGTTTTTATTCAGCATATTGCAGTTCATAAATAGGATGTTATTCACCGTATTCAAAGAAGGTGCTGGAAATACAGGATGGCCCAACAGTTGGTTAACGACATTTTAATGTACATTCTGTTAACTGGGTAACTGAATTCTGGGCCACTCTGTACCTTCCTTCAGCTTATGGACATATGTCCCCTCTAAGAAACATGCTGTTCGTTTCATATCAAAGTTCATCTGAGTTTCATGAGCTGATAGGAGGTGACAGGTGACAGGTGATAGTCATCAAATAAAATTATGTTCCTATACCAGTACTGCTGCAGAATTGACAGCTTTTTCCATTTAAGTGCAATGGAATGCATTCTGTGGCTGTTTTTATTGTCGGATGTGGATTACATCTGTTGAAAATATGTATGTTAGAGTGAATAACATTTGGATGTTGATAATTCAGTTTCTGATTTTGTGGCTACTTCTTGTGGTATACTTTATTGGTATTTTTTTTTTAATATCAAATGTTTGATTTGTATTTGGGAAGCATCTTTATTGTTTGTCGGCTTGTGGTATCAACTGTCTTGACTGCAGCTTGGCAATTTTTCACATTCCTTTCCATGTGAGTGTTTTAAAGTGGGTCATAGCAGCCTCCTGTGTTGGCCGTCTTACACTTGCGGTAAACTTACATGTCATTTAATTTGACATAACTGCCACAGTTGCTGTATAGTGTGTAAATGACGTTGAACATTATGCTCATTGTAGAGTTCAGTAACATGCAGCAAGTTCCAGGAGGAACTTAACCATACCTTCTGTCCATCTGATGCTCCTGTACGGCGGGGGATGCATAACTTAACAAACCAACAGTTACGTACAAGTGATTTAGTAACATACTTATCTACATAAGGTACCAGCAGTGTAAATTTTGTTACATTATTGCTGGCAGGCAAAATCATCACAGTGTGATTTGGAGCATTGTTTATTGCCTGCTGATGGCACAACCAAAGTCTGTAGCAAGCAGAACGTACAGAGGGAAAATGGAATTGAAAACCTAATGGAAATTAAAGTAATTCCTATGTATATAAAATTTATTTGTGATTTAAATGCTGTATCGTGTGATTGGTGATACAGTATTACCACCTGACTGGTAGATGAAGAAGGCTGTGGAAATAAAGATGTTTAACATGTTCCACGTACTATCCTGTACCTTATTTGTTGCATCATTGAGGTTTTATGTAGAAGAAAGAAATGTAATATTCATGTTACAAGATTTACGTCAACAGTAATTGAAGATCAAGGCAGGTCAGGTGTATGAAAATCATGAGGAACACATTTGAAGAATGCTTCATTGAGTATACCTTTTCCATTTTGTTCTATTAGGGAAACAGGGTTTCAAGTTTGAATTTAATTCAGATTTGGTTTTTCATAAATAACTGGTGACCTAGCAGTGGCTGAATTTGGAATACTCTCCCATCCTACTTTGCACACACACATGGTGGACATGAGCTCAGTGTCTGGTCACCCTCACGAAGTTGCGATAGGACAGGCTTGCTTGAGGTTCTTTAGTTCCTCCCCTGTCATGGCATGTATATTATTGATTATACTGTTGAAATGACTTTACTGGTTGGCAGTGTATCTGTAAAGGTCCTGAGAATGAACATAACCTGAATTGTGAGAATGAACATTATTTGTTTTGGAGTTGGGAAATTAATGAGATTTCTCCTTACACTCAGAGTCTCTATCAAAAGAAAAAGTAAAATAAAATTATTTAATGAAGTGTACTGGCAAATGTTGCAGAAGTATATAGGTCTATAACATGAAGTTTTCAGAGCAGTAGTTTTACTTTAAAGGAATCGTTGTGCATGATTAGAACATAATGTGATCCACATGTTTCTGGCTCTCCATTATGATCCACAAGCCATTGGTTCACCAGCTTTGTTTATAATGTTTTTTATGTTTTACTATGACTGCTGAGAATATAAAACTGTTTTGTTTCCGTCTTATGCCTGTCAGCAAGTACCTCAAAGATTGAAAGTTTTGTGACAGTCTAACTGTTGCTCAAGAATTAAGAGCATAGGCATAGTGATGTCTCATGTCATGTGATCTTTATTCATTGATTTGAAGAGAGGCAGCCTTTGTTTTCTCTTTCCCCCTCTGCAGTTTGAAATCTTAACAGTTTCAATGTTGTGTTGGCCTATACAAGTGGGGTTATGCGCATTTTCAGGTATTTTTCGACCTGATGCGAGAAATTCGATCGCGGAAGATTGAAGATAATAAAACAAGCAACGGCCGAGGGAAAGACAAGAGCAAGAGGAAGAAACTGAAGTGTGTCATACTCTAGGTTCGCTTGATTTCTTTCCATTTCATAGCATTATGTATTATGAGTTGTTTAAATTAAATTGATATATTTACTTTTCTCCATTGTTTCATGTATACGAATATTGTTTGCTCTCACGTACAGTAAGAATCCAGTTAGGAGACAGAAAAGAGGGTCACTAATGTTTCCATAATAGGGTATTTAGATATGATATAACATACCAAAATGCAAGAAAGTTTTATGTCTTCACTGATACCTGCACCTTCTCTTGTTGTGTCCATAGATGGTAGTCTACAAGGTCAAACAGAAGTTCTGAAGTTTGTTGCGTAAAAACAGATACACATGAAATAAGAAAAGTATTTGCCATCAGAGTATTTTACTTTGACTTCAACACACTTTTTACATATTTATTAAATTTGCACAAAACAATTATCAAAGGCATCCAAAGTAACTGTATTTAATTTGGTCGATACATTCATTTTGATGTCCTTGGTGTCCTGAAGGCTTTATCCTTGGAGGGTGGTTAGCATTTTAGGGAACAGGAACAGTTGGCTGGTGCCAGGTTAAGTGAATAAGGTGGTTGATCTTCACAACATTATGATTTGCTAGGAAGAACTTTGTTATTATGAAGAATGAGCAGGGGCATTGTGTTGCAAAAGGAACTAATTACCTTTCTCTCTGAATTGTAATTTCACTCTCAAAATCTTCTGCAATAACTTTCATAGCAGCTATACATAGAATTCACTGTGTACTCTTTGTCCTTCAGGCACAGATGCTTTGTGGATCACACCCTGTTAATCAAAAAAGCGATCAACATTGTTATGATTTTCAACTTTTGCTAGCAAAACTTTTGGGGTGTCAGTGATTATTTTGGTCTGTATTTCATGTTCTGACATTATATGTCAGGATCATGTTGAAACACCCAAAATATCTTCAGTAACAGTGCATTGAGTTGGTTTGACAGGTCTGGATGAAGTCTTCACAAGTTGTGACTCTTTCCTTTTTTTTCTCGTCCATGGGACTGTGGCACAAACTTCGCTCAGAGTTTCCTTTTTCCCAAAAATATAATGAATCTGACGAACCAACTCGTGGTTAATGTGCAGTTGTTTCCTTATTAATTTTAGTGTCGTTTGTTGTTTTCGTGCCATCAGTTCACAAATTTTTGCAGCTGTTTCCAGATTTTGGGCGGTTAACAGCCACCCACTCTTTGAATAATTTTCAAGGTCTTCACATCCCACTCTGAATCTTTTAAACCATTCAAAGGCATGTATGAGATAGAACCTTTTCTGTAAATGGTTTTAAGCATTTTGTATTTTTCTGCAGGTGTTCTCCCTTGAGTTTGAAACGAGACTTTTGTTCACTTGCATGTCCATGACAATAAAGAAGAATCTGACTTATACACATCTGCTATGGGTCTGCTACAGATGAACTGATTGAACTACAGTTGTTTTATGTACTAAATCATACTTCCATGATGACATTAGTTCCAGAAATTTGTTGTTTGAACAATTTGTTGATTGGTATCAACTGACAGATGCATCATTTCAATTTCTAAACACTTTGGCCATTTATCGGGATTTTATAATCAACTTTTGGAATTTCATGGACACGTATTTTGATACATTTAATACCGAGAACCGCTTTCTTCTGTTTTTCCATGTCTTCAGTTCTCATATGTGTCTAGACTTTTTTTGTTTTTACCTTTATCAGAAGAGCACTCTCAGTCTCAACAGTAATTTAAGTGGGGAAAATGAAGTTTCATATGTGTTATAATTTTCTCATAATGCTGGGTCTTTACACTATGACAGTTTTGTAAGTTTTTGTAGTACACAGACTCTTCTACTCATTCAGTCATCATCACTGCATACTCGTACTTTATTGTAACATCTGTTTGCAGAACACTTTTTGGTGCAAGGTCATAAAGATTACATTGTGTTCACATCTTATGTACAGTATCGTTTTGCATGTGATTTGCATTATTATGTAAAAACTAACTTACTCCTTAAGTATATTGTCTCAGGTTTAGGGGTATTAAAACTGTTATTGGGTACACTGTTATTCATTCGTTACATCACTGATAGTTTCATAAAAAAAGTTACATTTTCACAGTGTCATATTAGTTATCCATTCATATGCTTGTATTAAGTTTGTTTTGTATTAGTGTTCTAAAGATTTATATGGCAGCTTGTCCTTTAAAACCATTAACAATGAAATTCCTTACAATTTGTAAGATTTCATGGTGGGTCATTTTTAAGGTTGATCCTGTTTTGGAGTGTCATCATCATCATGTGGAAGTGATTGTGATGTTGAAGTTGTGGAGGAACTTGCTACCTCCATCTTCATAGTCATGTGAGAATGATGAAAATGTTGGGATAGGCTGATAGGTCCTGTTATGTCCACCCAAGCACTGGCTCCTCCCATCATATGTTTGGGAATACTACATCTTCCTGTATATCTGGGTGCATCCATGCATGCATCTCAGCTGCATTATATCCCCCTTTCTTCAAGTCTGAATATGGTGAGAGCGTGTTCTCCAAAATGCCAACTTTCTCTTCCCCCCCCCCCCCCCCAAAAAAAAGTTCATTGTTACAATATATTTCTAATTTTATGTAATGTTACATTTTATTTAATGCTGATTAACATAATACCATTACTGGTATTGCAGCTTCTTAATGTAACTGAAATTGTGAGGTGCATTGGTATTAAGGTTAAGTATGAATTTGTACTGATGGTGGCAGAATGAGTTCAAACAGTGTGGAGCTGCTAAGCCAACACAGGCTTGCAGAGCGATGTTTGTGTGGGTAGGGTTTTCATTTGCTCATGATCTTTGTAAGTTCTTAGTCATTTTTACATCTGGTCGTTTGTTGTGAACAGTACTTTACAATAAACAGTCTTCATGTTGCCATCACTGAGTTGCTCCATAGTACTTTGTCTGATTCACATGTGGAATAATGATCTTAGAGTAGGTTGTTGCTTTATCTGCCTAACCACTCTGAGTGCAACATCCATGAGTTAAAAAAAAACACCATGTTGTGTTATATCACATGAGTATTGATTCAGCATTTTAAGTACTTTACCAGTCCCTCCTTAAAGCAAATAAATCAGTAATAAATTAATAGAGACAGTACTGTATGTGCATTGATGCCCCATGTGATCATTAGGCAAACACTGTTAATCACCTGGAAGTGAAATGTCATTATCAGCAGTATGCACAGTAACTTGCAGGAATATATACTTTCTTCCATATTAATTTATTTAGAATTCCATTAAATAAGCTTGTACTGGCTGTAGCATTAAGTTACAATAATTCCCTGGATTCAGGACCTTGGCACATTTCATAAATGAATACTAAAAGGAAAGTAATATGATGTTATAGTTGGTGTGTTGACATTAGCTAGGTCTGTGGCAGATGTTTGTGTGGTGTTTCTGAAGTATCTGTATGGGATAGCTGCCTGTCCTGTGTTTTGGTTTCAGTACAGCAAAGTACATCTCATTGTCTGCAACATAATGTAAAATAATTTGAAGAATACTTCTTCTGGAATGTGGCACTGTGCAGTCTGGTAGAAATTTGCAAGTGTCCAGGAGGATCCTATTGGATCTATTTTCCATTATGATACATTAGGTAATATCTATATTCTAAGATTTTGATAGGTCGTATGTACTGAACAGAATTTATAGAATTTATATCTCATTTCTTTAGATTAGGCAGTTATGAAAGAAGTGCTTATACAGGACTGTGTACTATCACACATTCTCCATATAATGATTATCTAAAGGTATGTGACAACAGCTGATTCAGTGTAAGAATATAATGGACATTGTTCATTGTCTGAGATATATTTCATTACGCCGTGTTTTGGAAGTTGGCTCTGCTTCCATCATCAGGTCAAGTAATACCAGGAAACTTATTCTGTTGGATACATTACATTGAGGTCATTTCTGTTATTGTCCCTGAGCTTCCACTTAAGGTTGGGTTTGGAGAACAAGCCAGTCAAATGGATTGAACAGAATGTTTTACAGTATTACTTTTACCTGCTGACAGAAGCAGAGCAACCTTCCGAAATCCCTGTAGCAAATATTCTTCATACAGTGGACACTGACCAGCATACATTCTGTCTTTGTAAACTGGATTCATCTGTATGATGGGAAGAGTCTAAAACATAACAGAGTGAAGAAGCTATGACATTAAATTGTGGTATTACAGTTTAATGTAATATGAGAAGAAACAGTCTTCTACTTACCAGTACTTACTGTCAAGCTGAATTCAGATTGAGAATGCATCTTATCTTCTGCCCCCCTGCTCCTTCACCATGAAGAGAGATAGTAGTTACTTCTAATAGAAGTAAGAAACATAATTTATGTTAACATTTTATCATGTTAGGTTATATGAGTTTTGGTAGAAGTGTTGAAGGAAATGTAATATTATTTATTGGCTTGAGATATATTATAAAAGCATGTTGGAAATTTAAATACTTTATATGCTGTTTGTATGGAATAGGTTTCCTCAAGTAGTATGGAATTTAAGATGACTAGATATTTAAATATCAAGATGTAAATTTTTCTGTATAGTCAAGGCATGCCAGATGTTTCAGATCAGTAATGTTTATCACAGAATGAAGTGTGACATAATCTTTGCAGCTTGCATGTGCTTAAAGCTCACGAGCTGGTATTTTGCATGGCAGCATGCTGCAGTGTTAGCAGACTAGAATTAAATGCAAAGATGTGAACTGTCATTCTGTCACTACTGCATATTGTTTACAAGATACTAACAAAAGCTTAGCATATAACATTTTCACAAAATGTATGTATTTCTTAATAGTTATTGCAGAAGGTGCCTTTTGTAGTACTGTGTTCTATAACCCAGAGTTTCATTGTTACTTGTTATTTTATTTGTGTTCATCATGACAGCTAGAAGAGATGAATACAAGTAAGCCAGTTTTTAACTCCTATGTTGGCACTGTGTGTTTGTGTTAAAAAAATTAAATGAAAAACTGAATGAAACATTCTGAAAGCTGACAAGTATATTCAGAATATTTATACAGAACTTAATTTGGACAATTACTCTTGATGTTTGCAGGTTTTCTTTGACCTGATGCGTAAAATTGCAGCACAGAAAGCTGCTGAAAACAGCGTGGAGAAAAAAGAAGATATTGCAACTAAACGATGCTGTGAGATTCTGTAAAATAAAAGAATAATAACACAAAACAATTTACAGAAGGGCGTGAGTGTGAGTGAAGATGGTGGTAATGCAGCTTGTGTTTTCATAATTGTACTTGCTAGAATTGTGGTCCAGAACAATACAGAACTAGTGTATTTAAATGAAAAGCTTTACATACTGATAGTTACAAAAATTGCATAGTATTTGAAATATATAGCAGTCGACATGAGTTTTTCTTTTTAGTGACAGGCATTAATGCATTTCATTTGTTGGTTATTATTTATATATTACGGTAATTGCTTGGAAAATTTGTTATTACACAGATCATTAGCATCTCATTATTAGCAGACAAAAGACTGATCATTAATAAGTAACAGGAGCTGTTGGCTATGATTACCTTCCCCCTCATGTACCTTATTGCATTTCTCTTTTGAGACGAGAAGGTTTAATTTGTATTCAGTAACTAAACACTTGTGAGAGAAGTTAAAGTTATATTTCAAAATTGAATTGAAAATTTTTTTGTGTGTTATAGCCATTTTGTGCATTGTACGATTGATACATCTACAGACTTAATGAGGACTAGTATTTTGGTAGGTAACTGTGTTTGTTATTCTTATACTGATGTGAGAAGCACCCAGTGATGATGAGGAAAATTGCACTAGTGTATGTCAGCAGTGGTCTTCATGGTGTATCTTGGTGATCAAATGAAACTTTTATCCTTTTCAGTACCTCTGAATTTGTACTACAAGTTAGTTGCTTTGTGTTCTATATTTGTAGACTGCTAACTCATGTAGGTTCTTTCCTTAGTTATTGGAATAAGTTTAAAAGTTTACTTTCTTGTCTGTTTTATATATATATATATATATATATCCATTATTGAGTGCAGTCTGGGTTATACTATGTTAAACTTCTGGTTTGCATTTTTTTAACCCATCCGTCTTTCATGTTATGTAGATTTAAATACATTTTTGTGGTTGTCTGAAATCTGTGGCATGTTTTTTGTAGCACATGCATGATTAAGGTGTTCTGTTAACATGTTTTAAAGCTAAAACAGTGTAGAATTAAGCGTGTGGACTATCATAAGAGGATACACACAGATCATTGAACAGGATGATGTCCAGCCTTGGACTGATTACGGACAAACAAAACTTTGCATTTACCAGCTACCATATGCCTGTGGCAAACTGGCTGTCACATCGCCACTAGACAATTGGAACATACTGGAGACACCAGACTAAAGAACCTGCTGCCCACAGTAGCTGAATACTCGACCAAGACCAGACATGGCATCGGATTTTAAGAAAAAGAAATCCCCAGCAAGTTCCCTTACTTATTGTACCCTCATCATCATGGAGATTACTGAAATACTCCGGTGCTTCCAAAACTTCAACTGGAAGAACAGGGTGAGGCTTTATTAAGTCTTATTTCCCCTGTTTCCCACCAAACGTTCTACTTAGTCATATTGTCCCTTTCCATTGTGTAGTACTGTCTATGCCTAATCCATACTCCCATTGTGACAATTATATGTTAGGCCAGGGCCTCTTTCCAATGGATAGAACCTGCTTCATACCCCTGCTGAGGGATCTGTGTGTCGTATATTTTGGGTAACATCCTCCTCCCACGACATTCATCCAGAAGATGACTGCTGCAGTACTCACCAAAACACTGGAACAGGTTTAATACAATATGCAGCTACACCTCGAAATCTGAATTTAGATATCACTAAAGGAATTACAACAAATATATTCAGTTAAAAAGTATGTTTTCAGGACTTGGTGCCAAAGTGCAGCAGGATCCAGTATCAAGTGTAGTGATAAATATTGTGCTTGTAATGCATTTGTGTGGAGATGAGAGTGAGAGTCAGGTAGGTGATTAATAACAGTCTGCTTTTCAAGTACCAATTTATATAATAGCTTTGGATTATAAATTATGTGACATAACATTTTGATATCTAAAGCCTGTTGCATTGAACGAAGGTACTGCCTTAAAAAGTGGACCTTGCCCTGCTTGAATCATTATGTTTGCTTCTGGTAATGCATTTCCCATTCAGCTGTTTAGTGCTTTAACAGCATGGCTTGAGTGCTGAATCCTATTCAATATTGCGTGTGTGTAGTGCAGCTCTGTTTCAAATATGAGTCCAATGGAAAATGTTATGAGAAAATTTTGGTGGCAGTTTTCAAGAGAATCACATCCAAGTAGACAAAGTATACACTGTTTGGTCAGTAAGCTGAAAACAACAGGATCTCTACCAGATAATAAGCTAGACAGGAAACAAACTCTGTTGATGGAAGCAAAATTGCATGATACTGGTGCTAGGCTTGAAATTTCACCAAGAATGTCTTAAATAACTACCTCAGTAAATGAGTGTTTTGAAAACATCTGCGGGAAGGGCCACAAAATTGTCAAAACTACAACCATATAAGACAAATGATGCTTTGAAGGATGAAGTGCATAAAATGAATCCCCACACTCTGGAAGAAGTAAGCAACCACATCTGCCATGAGATTTCAACATTTCCCTGGGACATACTACACAGAGTTAACAAAAACATGTTACGCAGGTATGCAGAGTGCTGTAGGTCAGGAGAGTGTTGTCAGCATCTGGTGTAGCACTGGCGAGTTTTTATTAGGCTTTCCAAAGGTTATCGTCACTGCAGTAGGATGTCTAGCTCCCTTCACTGACTGTTAACCCCCCCTCCCCCCTGCATGAGATGTGACATACAACACACAACTGGCTGAGTGTACAGCTGTTGTTTCTTGGTCATCCAGAAGAAGGTCCACCCTGCATAAAACTTACGGATCACAAATTATGAGACTCACAATTTTCTGACTTCCAAAGCCTATTATAGAGTGAGCAGAGGCATAATATGTTTTCAGATTTTGTGTCATGCTATTGTATATTGTTTTATTGAAATGCTGGCCATAAAAAAAGAAATTCTTGAAATACCACTCTTCCACTCAAGCCCCGTATGTTTCCATTGTAATAATTATTATCAAGGATGGCCTTATGCACAATAACATGAATTATTTTAGCTTTATGTGGTAAAATGTAATCACTTTCATCTAATACACATAAAATTTCCAATTATTATGCTACTGTATTTTACCTTTCAAAATCTGTACCTATTTCTTGGTTGCTCATGAAATTCTTAATATAGTCTTCTTTTCATACCTCTCTATGCCACAGCTGTAGGACCAGTTTCTTTTTTAATTTTATAGTCCCGTCTGTTCGGAAAGTTATTGTCTGGTAAGTGGCTGTTAGTTTGTGTTTACAAATTATATGTGCCATCCAGATTTTTTAGGCGTATTTGTGTAAGTCACCAAACGTGCCTAATTGCGTTTTCATGTCCGTCTACTTGTCCACATTTATCAGCTCAGCTCCTACCTGTCCACATGTGTCAGCTTGGCTCCCACTGGATAGGTCTTTGTGAAATTTGATATTAGAGACTTTCACTAATATCTGTACAAAAAATCTAAATTTGGTGAAAACCAGAGAAAAAATCGGGCACTTCACACAAAGGCCTAAGTGTGTTTCATATTGTTGACAGCAACACATGTGGCTAAGCAATACAGATGACAACAGTTGTGAAGATAACACATTGCTGTTTCCATGGCATTGAATGCATTGCAAAGTATACTGGTTTTTAAAACTTCCCCAAACAACTATTTTGAGTTTGTGTCTGAAGGTCTTGGTTATTCCTCTGGTATAACCATTGTCAAAAGTGAAAGTTGCCCATGTTTTTTCCCCCCCACTGTTGCCATCGCCATTATCATTTTCCTCTGTTTCTGTCTGCATGTATTTAGTATCTTTCGATTGAGTTTTTGTATTTGCTCTTGTTTGAAGCCATCGCATTCCGTAGTCTTTATTGTGGTTTGATACTTCTTATTTTTCTTATCCTGATTTAATAGTAGATCATATAATCAGTGTAACATGAAATGATGTGCTGCTGATTCTTCGTCTGTGGCATTATTTGAATAAGTACTGATAGTAATATCAGTTGCAGGGGGTTTCATAAATCTGTCAGAGTTTATATGATTTTGATTTTTCTTAGTCAATAGGTCAGTAAAAAAAAAATCTCTCATTCTTGTCTACGGTTGCATTAAGATTCACTGCTTCATGTATCTTGTTAAAACTGTCTGTTTACTTATCTGTCATTGTCTGGTTTGCACCATGAGTTAGGAGCATGCCATGCACATGTATGCTATAATAGACCAGTGCTTCACTTTTGTAAATTTTTCTTCCAAGTTATAAGATTTCAGATATTATTCCTGAAATTCATGCTACCTATTGATGCCCCTGTTTAAGGTTTGTAACAGGTTCCATAGAAATGGGGGGGG
>Ga0268261_10000876_pt1 | contig 19998 bp, 7 predicted proteins | sample TergutNc150P1_FD_190353 | JGI IMG/M metagenome (GOLD analysis project Ga0268261, IMG submission 190353) | Nasutitermes corniger P1 segment gut microbial community from laboratory colony in Florida, USA - Nc150 P1 (SPAdes) (version 2) | ecosystem: Host-associated > Arthropoda: Insects > Digestive...
AAGAAGAAGAAGAAGAAGAAGAAGAAGAAGAAGAAGAAGAAGAAGAAGAAGAAGAAGAAGAAGAAGAAGAAGAAGAAGAAGAAGAAGAAGAAGAAGAAGAAGAAGAAGAAGAAGAAGAAGATGATAATTCAACATAAATGTGTGTTTTGATTTTCTCTACGAGTATGTCTGGAACATCTCCCATTCCAAGAAGAATTCAAGGAGATATTACCTAAAGGTACAAAGGTCCCCATGTAAAGTACCCGTTAAGCTTGTCACATTTTAATGAAACTCGAAATTTCTCTGGATTTTTCGCAAAATCTTCAAATATAAAATATAATGAAAATACGTTCAGTGGGAGTCGAGATGTCTCACGCGAACGGGCAGACAGAAACAGGACGAAGCTAATAGTCGTTTTTCGCAATTGTACGAAAGCCCCTAATAACCTGAATTAGGCCTGCATCTAAAGATGTAGTTCGTACCGCGCAGTAAACACCGCCTATCTCGGTTATAAGTGCCAGTCAGTTGACGTTGTACAAGGAAGTAACAGCTGTTTGTACTGAGATCCATACAAAGCACAAACCCACCGCGTAAGCAGAACGCAGAAAGGTTAAATTTCAGAGTGGTACATATAGCAACCACTACGATTTAAATGAAACAACCAACGGCACACGAAAATTATTTGACATATCTTCTATAACAATCAGTTGCCAAAACCAATTAATAGTCCACTGTGACAGTACGAGGATACTGACTACAATATCTGGCCCTAGACCTAAGGCGGAAGAAGGGAGAGGGGATTCAGAGAATCACACAGTGAGGAACTTCCTGTTTGGTACTGCTCATCACACATCCTTAGAATTATCAAAACATGGAGGACGACATGATGGGTAGCAGGAACTAGCTACAAGGAAATTTATATAAAATTTTAATCTAAATTTCTTAAAAGACGATACCACGTGGGAGATCCAGGTGAAAATATCAGACAAGCATTAAAGCAGGTATTAGATAAAGACGACGTGAACAGACTAGGGCCCACTAGACACAGAACAGAGAGTGTCTCCATCCTGTTTCAACACGATACTGAAATTTCGGGCTCCACAACAGACTGGAACTTTTACGTAAAATTACACGAGTAAATAATAGGTGCCCTCAAACAACACTTCATTTAGCCGGCCCTCTATCGCTGCAGATAGAATATGGCACAGCACATGGGAAGAATACTTACATTTGTTCGGAAGTCAGATTAAACCTAGTTGCGTTTAATGGGCAGACTTACCTGAAAAAGAAAGAAAACAAGCGTAAGATCACATTAATTTGATAACGATAATTACAATTGCCGGCTTATATAATATCCCCTAGTTAACAGAAATATAAATCAGCCTCATATCCAAGAGATCCCCAGAGCTTTATCCTTGGTGTTTTGGAGATTAGAAACCCCCCCGGATTCGAACTCCGGGCCTCCATACCGTAGCCTACTAGCAATACCAGCTATGCCACCCCGTCCCATTTAATCGCTCTATATTGCAGAAAACGAAGCATTTCTTGTTTCGTTTTTAAGTAATACAAAATACTGTACACTATGTGGATGTGGAGAGATACATCTGGTTCTGGATAAGCACTAGTGGAGGACCCTTGTGACAATAAAGAGCGAGGAGTTGCTTAAACTTCAGAACCACTGTCAGCTTCACAACAAGGTACCATGTTGCCGTTGAGTACTTACCACTGCTGATCCGAATTCAGGAGGATCAATATTCAAATCCCGTCCTAGAGAATAGGCCAAACCGAATGTAAATTATTTTCCTTACTTCTTCCATTAAAATGACGGTATTGTACTTCTCTACATTTAATGTCTCACTATCCGACGCAATACAAGCTGAGAAATGGCAGTCGCCTTTAGACAAACCAAGAATACGATGGACTCGGCTCCTTCGATTTGCTGACGCTGAGAGGTGCGCGCTAGGACGGTGGAGCCCAAACGGCAGTTCGAGGATGTGAACAGGTATTGGTTGGTAGAGTCAACAGCCCCTACACCAACAAATATCGTACATTTCCCAGCGCTTGAGAAAGTACAGTTATATTGTTCAGGGCACAGTCTTACTCATTCGTTGAAAAATGACTAAGAAAACCGCACAATTTCATCCAAAATATGCATTCGATCCGGAGGTACAAATGCAACGAAAATGTTGAAAAACTTGCCAAAATAAACAAAAAGTAAGAAGGAGTGTCATAATGGTACAGAGCACTGACAATTGTATATTTGATTATAATTTCATTTACTAGTTGCATTACTTTGTACTTAACTATATATGGGACGTCTTTCACTACCCCATCTGCGAAAAATGCCGCTTTGTACACCTTCGCAATTTCTATTACTGTGAGCAAACGCAATTATATTTTACATAAATGAAGTGACTGTTACATACTAGAAACCCATACACAAATATTTCACACTCAGACATAACTTCTGTAGCTAAGTATATGCGTTAAAAACACAGTCGAATAAAAATGACGCACACTGCCCACTTTGCCCTACTAACATTCGGCTAGGCAAGTGGCAGGGTAGAGCGAAGTACGCTGGAGGGAAAAGCATTTCAGCTCCATACAAAAGCAAAGATGATCAAGGAATTCTCTCTCTTTTGCTTCAGTATAGTCAAGAATTCGTCACCTTTCATAGAATCAGAAGATTCATTAACCCATTCGTAACAGCCTTCCACTAACCCCGATAGAAGCACTGTCACATTTAGTAACATAAAACTGACACAGGCCTACATTCGCAAAATCTAACAGGGTTTCATCGTGGCTAAAGAGCAAGTCCTTTCGCTCGCTGGCTGCATAAACGTTATCATGCAAACGTCTTGGAAAAATCAGTTGGAGCTATACTTCTACTGCGAGAAAAAAACAGATTAGACACATATATTAGACCCAACACAGCAGGTTTCAGACTTTTACCAGACGATGGAATGACAGCTACATTCTGAAACAGTGAGGCTCTTAACAAAGACGAGACCGCGGAAACTGTCGAGTACGTATTACAGTTTCGGTATATTTAGGGCTACTTAGTATCATGCAGGCTGTCTGAAGCGATTTCTAGGCAATTCAGTCGACTTCTAAGCTGGAGCATCATCCTTCGCAAGCGCACGTTCTTCGAAGGCCACGTTCCATTCAACCTTCGTGAATCGAGAGGAAGAGACACACAAAAATTATGTTTGTGGCAAATGCGGTTCCGACCCCTTCCTACCCTGGTCACTCCCAACAGGAAGAGATCCCTGCCGTCAAAAGACAAGTCACAAGGTACGAGGTTCATTGTCAGAGTGCACTGGTTGGAATTCACTGAGAAAGAACGCTGCAACATTTCTCAATAGGAAACACGGGCTTGACGATTTGATTGGCCCATAATTCTTATACAGCTGAATTCAAAAAGAACCACCCACTTCGAAACTACATGGCCTCGCTATGCAAGATATGTGCCTAATTAACCAAACAAACCTCGAACTCAGAGCTCGATAGGGTGCCCAAGGCAATGGTTTAAACCCACTCACACACCCAAAACGTACAGAAAATTAGCTATTCCCTTTTTTTCGGAAGCAAACAGTGAGGGTTATTTACATTTGTAGAAAAGCCTGAGGTAGGCTTGTCTTTTACTCGACAGAGGAGATACACTTATTCTTTTCTGAATATTTTTAGGTGTTCGGAGGGATCGCCCACATTACAGTCAATGTGGCACGTTCGATTTCAATTCATGTAGCTAAAAATTAATAAATACTGCAAACACAGTCATACTGAACTACGCATCCATCAATTACTAACAAATCTCCGATCCCATATCTCGAAGAGCTGAATCTAACGGCCAACTTAGAAATGGTCCGAAAGTATGCAGATTCTGGGACAGAGAGGTTCGGGTACGTAGCTGTATTGGACTGCTTGTCCAAAATATCCCTACGGATAGAGCATACCTCATTTAAATAGGAGTAAATATAATACATAATCGTGAGAAATCCTTCACTAAAAACATTTCAACTGAGTTCCAAAATGTCTGCCATTGGACAATGGGAAACAGAACTGTAAGGTGCCTTTGTTTAACATCCATTATGTACTTTGTTTTCAGCTTTTAATCAGGTACTTGTTTAGTAATGCAAAACAATAGTTACACCACGTTTTTGCGATGAGACCCATAGATAACAGAATGCCTTCAAGTCATTCAGACGAAATGATCACAAACGTGAGAATTGCTGTGCCGTTTGGAGGAGGAGGAGGAGAAGGAGAGGATGATGAAGAAGAAGAGACGTTAGCTAAGATTACAATCTCAGTTACCGAAATTATGACTTATCATGGGCGCCGAGGCATCTCGTGAAGGCAGGCCCTGATGGTGCTGGAGTGACCTTCACGGATGGCCACAGGGAAGAGAAAACTCTGGGCCGCGCGCCGCATGAGGCACGACATACAGTCATATGAAATACCTGATACCCTTTCCCCATTAAAACACAGTGGTCATACCCTAAACCAGTTCTGTTCAACTTTTCTTCCCGCTAGCTCTATCAAAATACAGAACATGTACGCTTACCATTAGGTACTGCAAATATTAATGCCTACTTTCAGGACAACGGTCCTCCGGGATGTCTCGCTTATTGTCAGGTTTTAAATCTTGAAACTTGCCAACAAGCAAAACGTCAACGCTTTGGACACCTCGAATTTCGCAGTTGCTACTTTTCTACTTTAAGGCGATTAGACGCCAGAGGAGAGTGAGTTTGTATCTATATTCGAAAAATGAAACAGTATCTTTGTACAAATTTTATGTTTTTCTCTACAATTCATCACATTTGAAACAACTTAAAGAGTGCAATTATCGTTTCTAAATTTTAATTATTGAAAACAAAATCCTAAATGTCTTCACGTACAACCAGGCGACCCCCCGCTTACCACCTTTGAAAAGCATCGCTCTCATCTGAACACTTTACCCTCGTAGTACTGTACATTTATGTATTTTGTGTGGATCTCACAATGATTAGCTTTTTTTCCCACCAAGCAGCATTAACTGATTCCTGTTTATTAATGGGACTGTGTGTATACTGGGAGGTCGGGACTTTATCCATAATGTAGATTAATTTTAGTCTTCAACGGGTCCCCCCGTTTGGGATGATGACCAAAAGTGAGTACGACTGCAGTAGTAAGACTCACCGCTGAAAGGAAGCGGGGGGGGGGGATCAGTCAACTAAATGACGGTTACAAGGTTAACTGGGCTTGGTCAAACTCCAAATGGGTGAAGTACCACGAGCCAAATATGACAAAAATAATGCACAAATGAGCACTGATTATCCATATCGAAATACCTGATTAGAAAGGATAAAACAACTCACACGCAATCCGCCTCTAATACAAAGTGGCACAAATGTGCCTTGATACTCGATGTTTAACGTGTTGCCTCTGGTGTCCAGTGACTTTTGCGCCACTCTATATGTAAACTAAAACTACGACACAACCGAAAGTCGGTGATCTGCAGACAAGTGACAAAAAAATCTAATATCTTTCCCCGGGATACACCGCCGTATGCTAGAAGTTCACGAACATTCGTACGATATTCGTACGCCTATACAGGTCCGTCTTTGCGGAGACAGTACTTTCCTACATAATATCAAGAAATTCTTAACACGTTATAAGGTTTCACCGGGAGAACTCTACTCTTCTATGGTCTATGTATGTTACGAAAGTTGACTTCGGTCAGTTTTGAAGAAAACTTCCACACGAAATTTATTCACACTGTTACAGAACTCAAGTTACAAATAACGTAACTTACATGCTGTGAGACGGAAACTGATAAGAAGGCAACGATTAAAGTTACTGCACTAAAACGCCATAAGCACGTTCACTTAATAAGTGACTCACAATTTTTCAAATAAATTATTATGTGGAATATTTATATCAGATTACAGGTGCTCAAATACAAGAATACGGTCAGTTTCATTGCATTCGCAGTGCGAACCCCAAATCTGGCGTGTAGAGTATGTATTTGTAGGGATGTTGACAACAATATGGAGTAAAATTTAATTCACAAAAAGGATCCATCTGTTTAAAGGTCAAAGCTAATATCTGGGTATGTTCGCTTGATTTACAGGATGTTCAGGGACAGTCTGTGCCTGTTGTTATCACTCTCCCCACGCAAATGCCAGACTGGTGTCTGGATCAGAGCAGGACCGCTGCCACCCGAATTCTTCGCAACTCTTCATTAATCACTTATCGTACTCTCATTTCTACTGACGATAATAAGTGTCGTAAAGTAAGACAGTAAGGAAAGGCTTAAAGGAGAGAAAGAAGGAGATTTATTATCCGAGAGCTCACGGCCGTTCATCTCTGACCACGGAATTACGTGCGGTGAATGTCTTCATTTGGGTAATGAAAGTTTTCTCCAGATCTTCTCCCGTTTCACTATGATAATTATGGAAGTTATTACATTTCCTTTATATGATCCATATTCCGGATATAATACCAAATATCGACAAGGGCCAAGAATTTCGTGATTTTTCTCATTCTTTAGACGCGAATTTCAAGATGTCTTTGTAAAATATGTCATAATTGCAATAGCACATTACAACGCAAAAAAATTCTCCAGTGTTTGACGGGACGATGTATAAAAGACGTTGCGTTTTAGTTTCTGTTTTGAAGTATAAATGTCACGAGTTCGAATCTTATCTCCAAGACAAGCTTCTCCGATCTCACACATTTCCCAATTAATTTTGTCGCTTTCATTTCACCATTCGTCTCTATTTTGAAGTAGGCAGTTGAAGAAGCAGTAAAAGATCAATTGAAATAAACAAATCATTACAAAATTCTAAGCGATAAAACGTGTAGTTGACAGAGCATCTTTAAATAAAACAAAGCAGGAAATGAAGGTTATGATATGGACTGTGACAGTCTGGCTTAAGAACGGGGAGTGTGATGATGTCCTATGAACATCGTAACTAATTTTCTGGTTCCACAACAGACAGGGAATTTTTGATGAGCTGCACGACTATTAGCGTCTCAAAAAAAAAGAGTATGGTCAATGAAGAAATTTACCCGCAACATAACGTAGCATTTAACATGACGTACCGAATAAAGAACAGAAGCATTGATAACCAGCAACATTTGGATGTTTTGAGCTGACAAGCCGACCTCCTTACGCCACTCCCCCACCTCATCACCACACAACAAATTTAAAATTTCCCTTCCTCTCCAGATGGATGTCTGTATTCAAAGTAACGAAAGTAGAAGCTTGACGTTCCCATAGAGGTGACTGTGGAGAATAGTGTCTTCCGTAATGTGACGCTGTGTCATTTGACGACGCTGGCGCGCTAGATGGATGAATGTCAGGCACTGACAGGGAAAAGCGGAAGAACCTGGGGGAAAAAATACTTGTCCCTCGGCCACTACTTCTATCACAAATGCCATGTGGATTACTATGGGATCATGTACGGGCTCCGCAGTGAGAAAACTGCAAGTAATCGCCTGATTCGTAACACAGCATCAATGTTGTGTAGTCTGGCATAAATTTGGCAAGATTTGGAGCAACTCATTCTGTCCTCCGGGTCGGGTCGCTGGACTTCCCGCGAAAAGTTGTAAATTTGAACCAGGCTAGAAGAAATCACGTCCCAGAAGACTGTCGTCTCGTATCATGGGGAGGGAAAGCGGTGTCATCTCTTCCTTATGACAAAAACTCTATAGTTGGAAGCTCCCTGTCTTCAGGGTTGTTAGGCCCTGTCGATTGGTCAACAGTCAAGCAGTACCCGCAAAGTCTTCTGGAACTCCTCTAAAGACAAATGCACGACGCTCTTTCGACTACACGGATTTGTGAGTGATCATGAGATGACATTCATGAAGATCAGAATCTTCAACAGATCTCTCTGACAATCTCAAAGCCCAGCAGTTTCTAAACCCAAGGGAAGTATAACTGGTCGAGAAACTCACATAAGGAATGCTGGAATGTGAACCAGACGCGCGACTAAGAAGCCCATTTTTGTGCTTATGTAACGACATTTTTTCAGGTGCATCGATTGTCTAGTGGAGCAGTGGAATGAAGCTCTTCTTCACCGCGGGCCACTCAAATTCGAGATATTTGGCGAATTTCCAATAATGGGCTTCAAAACGTATTAACATGTTTGAACATAGAATTGTATTTATTTTATTCGTCTTTGTATTATATCACTATAAACTATACAGCTTCTTTAAGGAGTAACACTGATTCACTTATGTCTATTCCAGACGAAATTTATAGGAGGCAGATGCTGCTTAGGATCTCGAAGGAAAAAAGTCTTCTCGGAAAACTTACGAAAGGGTCGAGGGCCACACAATGCGATCCATTATTCTATAGCAAAGGAAGAAGACAGTGGAAAATAAATTAGAAAGAGTCCTGTCGTGGCCTATCTTTCCTGCAGAATGACTGAGAAAATACATGAAAATTTTTAAGTCAGAGCCGTCTACCTTTCTTTCAAAATTCCGACTTGGGACTTCCCGCATATGAAATAAGAACTGTAGATCCTATATTACTTTACAGTGACACCTCACTTGATGTATTTGTCAGGAATATAAATCCTTCGTCCCCATGTGCATTTGTCTGCTACAGGCAGGTCACGCAGACTGCGTGTACAGACTACACTATAGTAGCATTCGGAGAGTAACGGGTTTGATTCCTGGTTCCGCCGATGTTTTACAGCACTCTCAGGTTAATGGTAGAGAGTAAACCAATAATAAAACTAAAGTGAACTGTGCACTTATTCACCACTAGGCCAGAAAGGTATAGGGGAGTGAAGAAATACCTCTACGCATTCTTAACCTCGCCGTTGAAGAGAGTGCTTAATTTCATGTGCAGGCTGTTTCAGCGAAGGGCTCAGCCCTTGTTTTCCACTGGAGAGGAGGTTGTGTGGGCCCCAGAACAAGTCTGAAAGCCGAGGAGAAGATAAAGATTTCTTCTCCCTGCCTGAAACCGAAGCCTGTTTCCTCGGTGGTCCACGTCGTAGATTAATCACTACAACACCTGAGCTAACCAAATACCACGCTTACATTATGGCTTCATTTCTCCACACGTTCTACGTTAACGTGCTGAAGTCACTACTTGAACTTACTATAGATTAAATAACTGGAGTGTGGGAAGAAAACATATAATGGCGATCTTCTTACTGTGTGCCGAGTCCGAAGGGGGAGCACGTAGCAAGCATGGAAAAGATGAAAAATGTGTAAGTGTATAATATTTTAGTCAAGAAAATAGTTAACGGGAGACAAAGTTGTACCTGTGACAATAACATTAAAATAAATATCAAAGTAATGTCGTAAGGGGTATGGATTTCACTCGGCTGAATCAGGATGTGGACCGATGGGCATTCTTCCGGGTGTCATTAGAGGTCATGAGTTTCTTTACCAGCCGAGCGATTCTTGAATTCTGCAAGAATAACTCTGCTTTTTGCAGTTAGTTAGCCTCACTCTATCGATCGCCACTGGAATTCAATCCATGAATTTTGCCGTATACAAGTCCTTCCTATGTCCTTCCTATGTTAACCGTATTCATATCATTGCAGTAACGAACTGTTTAATAGAGAATACCAACATATGCACAAGTGTATACCAAAATGTACGATGTACACTTTGGTATACACTTGTGCATATGTTGGTATTATCTATTAAACAGTTCATTACTGCAATGATATTAACACAGTTAAGAATGTTGGTGCCCAACAGGAAAAGGATATACACCATTACGGATACATCAAGGAGAAGATTATCTGTTAGAGTGTACATTTTAAAACCAGTACATTTGTTGCTACTATCTATCACATTACTTCCTATTTGTCACCTGTCGGTAGCAACACACAAAACAGACGTACAGGGGATGATGCGTCACTTCTCCTGGAATGCAACACGTCACTGGCTAATCTATTCCCGACTACATCCAAGACAAACGGAAACTTCAACTCTATCACTACGAAAGCCTACAATTTCGTATGACGATGATATCGCACTGTGTATGCTGTCTGCCATACCAATGCGCTGCCTCAAGCATGACATGAGGCAAAGAGATTTGATTTCAGTCTTATTGTACGATGCTGCCAGTAACTCTATAATGTATCATGTGATTGAGTAGCTGTGCCTGAATTGGAAATGGTGCGGAAGGAAGCGGTCGTGGCCAATTTAACGTACTATTGCAGCACTTTACTGCAGATACTGAGGACAACCACTAAAAGACTCGCTTAGTGTTTAAAATTAGATAAAAAAAGACGAGAATTTATAAGCCTTGGAGGTCGTAAATTTCATGGTGATAATACTAGAGCGAGAAAGATTAATATGATGTATACCCCTGATCCAGCATCCTTTCATTCTCGAACCAGCATCCCAATGATGATGATGATGATGACGATGATGGTGGTGGTGGTGATGGTGGTGGTGGTGGTGATGATGATGATAATGAACAACAACAGTTGGAGAAAACCGGCTAATGAAATTATTTCTAATGATTCAGCAAGTTTTCTTCTTGTGATGTTATAAGAAGCATTCGCGGCATGGAAAACTTGACATGCATTGTACTTGCAGGAAGACTTTTGTTGGTATCGGCACCCAGTGTCAAGTGAGGATTTTTTTAAATCGATAGGTCAATACATCTATATGAATTACATCACATTTATATATGAATATGCTATTAGATTGTTATTGTGCAGTACAACAGGAAAGCCACAACCATGTTCATTAAGGTGAGAGCACAGAAACGTGCTGCAAGTTATAATTCACCGCTCAGTGCTGCAGCATCGGAGAGCTTCGTTCGTGCACGTGACGAAGCGCTGGCTGAACGTTCCGCCCAGCCTGCAGATGGCGCGGCTGATCCTGACTGACCGACTGGACCGCCGGCCGACCGGCCAACCAAACCAACGAATAGATTGCACATGTTCCCAACTATCTACCTAACTAATCAACCAACCGATTCCATGAATAGAATATACATTTGTTCTAAATCAATTAACTAACCTATCAACCAACAAACCTAAAAAATATATTACACAGCTGACCCCAACTAACTCAACTAACCAACCAACCATCCAACCGCCTAAGTAGCTCACACAGCTGTTCCGTATATCTGACTCACTAACTAATAACATAACACAAAAAGCAACCCTACGTATAGATCTCACGTAACAAACCATCTAACCCCACGTGTAGACAAGTACTTTCAGTCCTATTAACCACATAACTCACTGACTAACTCCACAAGGAGACAGATGAACTAAGTGCTAAGTGTAGATCGCGTGCCTCTTTACACCCACCTGACTAAGCACACAAACAACTAACTAATCAGCTGTGTAATTTGGACAAAATTACAGGCCAGACAAGGCCAGGTTTCAGTGCGCAACTGACTAACAAACTAATTCCACGGAGCACAGTCCTACTTTAAAAGCAAACGGTGAAGAAATCCCCCCCTCCCCCTTTACAGAAGCCGTGTTCACAACAAGACAATCTCCTCCCTTCATAGAACAGTCCAGGTTCGGATCCACCACCGGTATGCACCCACTCGACCAGCTTATACATGTCCGCACACGTCTGGCAGAATTAGAACAAAAAAAAAACAGCAAAAACAAAAATTAAGAAAAAAAATGCATTCTTATTACAAAAAAATGCCTTTACGTCGACATATAATATTCCATTTACATGTTCGAGTGTTAGGGTACCTGACTGTACAGGACCGCACAATGTTCATTAATTACCTGACCCTGCTGTTACCGCTTCCTCTGAGCCTTCTTCTTTAAACAACAAAACGAAATAAACTAATTTTAACACTTGATGGTGTAAATACACTAGCTACTGTACTGACATACTGTTAACATCGGGCTGACATCGCGTTCCAGCTTTGCAGTAGAAACAGTATCCAGCCCAGTTCTGGTCACAAGAAAAGTACAGCCTACTTTTTAAGTAATTCCAAAAGAAGCGAAAATCTTAATAAAGCCTGTGAAAATAAAAACGCGCTAGTCATGTGAGGTTCAGAACTGAAATTAAGAAAAAATGTTGAAGAGAGTGGACGGGGACGAAATATGTGTGGGGCAGAATACCCGACACGCCGGTCGAGATATGAACCCGGAATTTCACAAATATGTAAAAAACAAAGTACTGCATACTCGACAGAGTGAGAAACTGGCGAAGATTTAGAAGAGGTTTTTACATAATTAGGGCGGTGTACTATTTGTTTGGGAAGAGTTAGGGGAAAAGGGATCAAAATTGCCTGCCTGTCTGCGGACCAAGATGCAAAGTCAAGGCTCCTCGAATACAAAGCAAGAGTACTAAACACTGAAAAAGGTTTTGGCTAGAAGCACAAGAACGATTTCAGTCGCGTTATCTGGAATCAGGCAGTCATTCTAACGTTTGGAAAACTGGCTGAAGAAAACAATTAGCAGAAGAAGAAACAGAATGGTGTAGTGAGAGGCGCTGCATTTATCGCAGTATGGCACACAAAAATCTACGGCTCTATAAGTTCTTAGGCAATGCTCGCTCCTCCTTCTAATAAAGGTACGCTGGAGGCAAGGTAGAGTGTTGGAAAGTAAAGAAGATAAGGAGATGGGAAGTGGAATATTGATGTATGCAGTAGAGGAAAGTAGGTGAAGTTTTTGGCCAAATTTTCGATTGTGTGTTTGGACAGTTAAGACTGTTATTCGCGTAAATACACACACATAGCTTCAGTTCCTACACCACAGAAAACATAGTCTGTGACCCTTACAAAGACCCGCCCATTAATGTGTTTAGGAAATGACACGTGTTTATTTGATTTCATTTGAATTCTGAAGAACCATCACATGTTTCCGAACCCGTGTTAACACTAGATTAATATAGAGCTGAACCAACTAACACGTGAGAACTGTGTGAATGACACGAAACACATAAATACATGGTGTGGGCAAAACGCAAGTTTTCTAATGTTACTGTAGTGGGGAAAGACATTTACTGCTGAGTTCCAAGACGATAAATTAACCTTCGACGTAGTGTAAAAATTGTTCTTTATGAATGAAAGTACATATATTGTAGCAGTTCTACAACAGTAACAGGAGAATTAATTAAACCTCTAAAGACTTAAGTGAAAGTACTTTCTATCTAAAGTCCCCGATTTGCGAAAAAGCATTGCTTTTTGGAAGGGTCCCAGGCCTCACCTATAAGAGCAACATATAGAAGAAGATGAGTGTGGGGCATTGGTGGAATGATGCTGACAGGGGAAACCCGAATTACAGAGTAAGGTAAACCTGAATTATATTTAAAGATCCAGTGCGTACCGCGCTGTAAACAGACTGGTCTCCGTTATAAAAACCAGCCGGTCAGTGCCGTACAGGTAAATAATCGTTATTTATTCTGAGATCAATACAAAACACATAGGTGCTCTTTGTGGGGAGAAATAACAGTTGTTGAAGGTAAAATGACGCGGTATGTACAATAACCACGGGGCTTTCAATGGTTAAATTGAACCAGGCAGGCCTACGTTTCGAATACAAGTCATCTGAGTTAACGCTGTTCTAACCTTATACATGACATGTAATCGCTTATCGCTGTAACTCCGGTCCATTCAAATTATATTCGAGAGCCAATGAACTAAAAGGAATGTCCCATGGTTGTTTAACAAGACAAAGACAGAAACGAAAATCCAGGACTCCCGAAAGAAGGAATAAATTGTAATGCACCATTTACTAGCCAACAGGGGATTCCAATTTAAATAAATTTATTGTTGTAGCTTCAACACTGACGGTTCTATGAGCACACAAATGTAGGAAATTATTTCATAAAAATCCACGGACTTTGCAGCATGCATACTAAAGTTTGCTTGGGGTTGCAAGTGGTTCACGGATAACAGTCATTGAATAACACTGGCCATGTAATCAGTACAGGCATTATGCACAAGACCCACTGCATACATAAGACAAATAAGCTACAAGGATACATATTTCACATACCTGCTATGCCCACCTACACCAGACAAATAGTACTTTACAAAAGGACACATGTAATTTGCAGACAATGAACGTCGGCGATGGAAGACGGGCGTCAACCCACAATCACGTGACTAAAAGACTTGTGCAACAAAGAGTTTCACTACCTGAAAACTGCGTGAAAACGACTCGTAAAGTTTCATGGGTTGTTCACACTGCAGAACACAATTACAGGCAGATCAGTGCAAATAATGACATTCCCTGCCTGACATTTATAAAGCAGTGTGTGTGTGTGTGTGTGTGGAATTCGTGTGCATAACCACCTCTGTCCAGCGAGTTGTCTCTAGGGTTAACGCTTCTGATTCCTATCAGGGAAGGCATACTTTCGTGCCGGACACCTACAATCCTCACGTTTGCAGTGTTTCTTCTCAGTACCTCCAGCACAAATACCGGATCTTAGTTCAATTCGATCATGACTGCTTCCTTCCATATTCTTGCCAATTCATTATTCACCAATCTTTCTACTTCCGACGCCAGCCTACATAGGCTAAGCTACTGACAGCATTGTCAAATAAGCCATAAGTAAATCAATAAATCTGTCCGCGGATTATCCACTGCACGACGGTTTTCCTTCACCGACAATAAAGTTTCTCCACTTGTCCCTGTCTCTAGTATCGTCCACGGTTAGTCGGTCATACGTCTTATTCTATCCACCCACCCACTTTTCTTTGGGTCTTCCCTTTCTTCGCCTTCCCTCTGGTTCCCATTCTAGGATTCTCTGTGGCAGTCTGTTGCCTGACATTTTACTTACGCGTTCAGAATACTTCTTCTCCAGTAACATACAATATTTACTTCCCTACGTCAACAGTAGATCTAATTTCGGTTGTTTTCTTTTCCTAACTTCCTTGAACATGTCGTCCAAAACTCCATCTCAATTGCAAGTAGTTTATTACACTATACTGCATTTAGTGTCCTTGTTTCTGCACCATGTAAGGGACTACTTTGGACTATGGCTTGGTAAATACAGTTTTTTTTTTGTTTCACTGACGATATTCATACACAACAAAACAGAGTTATTTAATATGGCAGTCACTCTTATTCCATGGTTGATTTTTTTTTTTCACTTCTGAAAAATCTACACTGTTGCTAACCAAAATTTATACTAAATATTTGAATTCATTAACGTTCATAATGTGTCCATTTTCAGTAATAATGTCTGCCTCCCTCCCCCGATCCATTCTTAAATAATCAGGTTTCCCAGACTGTATAAGTAAAATAAATTCATGGAGCACAGTCAAGACTGTACTCATCATTCAATGAGAGTGTCGGAAGGCGGCTGAGGTGTTTGCGCACTTGCAGTTTACAAGGTTCCTGTCCTGTTACAAGGCTGTAACTCACTGCTACTTGCATACAGGCTGTTCGTTACGAACTGTGCAAAAACTGTGTAACTGCAATCAGCAAACTTTCACAAGCAGTCTGATAGTCTATTATTAATTTTCATGTTACTTCTGATACCAAAAAACCAAGAAAACACACTTCAAACGGTAACATGAGTGAGCCCGTACCATGGTTCAGGCGATTGGTTGCCGGTCTCTCACCGCGGAGGCCCCGATTCAATCGCTGTCCTAGTGCCACGTACTTCTTGCAAACTGGATGATAAAAAATAAAAATATGACGCAAGTACAAAAAATCCCTGGTGATGGAAAAAACGTCAGTAGGGCAGGTTTTCCTCCGAGTATTTCGGGTTTACCATACCAGTGTCATTCCACCGGTGTTCCATGACCATCTATTCATTTGTCTATCACCGACGCTATACTTTCCCATTAAATGACGTCTTTAAATAACACTTTAAAATCATGAATTAATTAATGATAGGATATAGTGACACAGAAAGTTTAGTGTTTCCTTTTAAGACGCTGATAGATGCTAAGATTATACAGCGTCGGTGGAGGATGAATGACGTGTACGGATGGAGCAATGATGGAAGGATACTGGCAAGACATAGCCGAAACAATGGGGCAAAAAAAGAAAAAAATCAGTCTAAATACCACACTGTCCACCGTAAATTCCATACGGACTGGCCTGGTATCGAACATGGACCAGTTTGCCCTAGGAAATTAATTAAAGCAAGGCACACTGACCATCAGCACGACTTGCGGATGAGCCCCATCAATAACACTCTTCATCCACAAGCAATATTTCCATACAAACTTCATAAATAAGACAATTAATTCAAGTTCCTAATACGGCCTTCCAGTATGGTGTTTAAATTGTTAAATAACACAGTAGTACCTGCTACTCTCTTCTTTCCCCGATGAAAACTCCTAATTATAGTGTTCTTTTTTTAAACAAAACTTTTCGAGATGAGAACGGGTGGAAAGGAAACTTATAATGAAGCCCCGATTTCAAGGACGTCCAAAATATTCTCCACAGGTCGGATCCGGCTCCCAAACTAATCTCTTGTTTGTCTAAAAAAAATCACATTCAGAAAGCAAATCCGTCGAGATTAAATTTAAGAAATTTTTGCCACCATTCCATTCAGAATATTCCGTGTTCCTGCACCCAACAAAAACTTAACGGTTCGATTATATAAAACTTCAAATCATGTGCTCTGATTGGGACCAAAATTGGTATCTTGTCGTAATCAAAGAATATAAATTAAAGTATTTACGAACAGGGTGCTGAGGAAAATGTTTTTCAGAACGAAAGAGCAGGTAAAAAGAGAAGGGAGACAAATGTACAGCGTTAAGATTGATACTTTGATCTCTTCATAAATATATGAGGGTGAGGGAGAGACACCTGACAGTCAGGGGTCGTTCTAAAAGGGGGAAAAAAAAGGCCTGAAAACGTAACGTGAAGAAATCACAGGTGTAGATGGGAGGGTAATATTAGTATTAGATTTAGTCTCTAAGACAAGGATATCAGGACATGAACCAGATTCATCTAGCTCAGAGCAAGGCAAAGAATATTTCGGTTTCATAAAGACGGACAATTTTATGGATTAGATGAGTATCTGCTTCCCAAGGAGTTTACTACATTTAGTTCATTGCACAAGTTTAATTTTCTTTCTTCTCCTGAGCGTGTTATCTATCCCCTTGTTTTGACCCTACGCTGTCACAGATGATTAGTTCCCGTAGAGAAACCTGACCCTATAAATGCGCATGTGTGGCAGACATATTAGATTTTACATTCCAAATAAGATGTTTCTCTACAACACAATAGTGGGGCCAAAGTTAGCGTTGCTTTTGGTAGAAGCGTTAGACCTCCTTCGATGGAACGTGGATAGCTGCCGTCTGGGTTACGACACAGACCAGTATAGCAGCTTTATCAACGTATCTTCACTAGCACCCTGAATATGGAAGTAAACTGTTCGTACGAAGCGTTGGTAATCACCTACCAAACTACACCATATCACAGCCCAAAACAGTGCTTCCAAAACCTCATATGGAAGGTCGGCGTATCAACGGACATCACAGGGCAAAAGGGGGAAGAGATCGAAACAACCACGTGCGGAGCTGGAAAGGAAGCTGCGGTGATGAGCGGGAAATGGCAGCGGGTCTCTTGTCTCTCATGGCCACCCGGTTTAGCAATTAGTGAGTTTTAAGGTAACAATTAAGTTACAGAAGACTGGGCCTCTAAGTACAGTTCGGAGAAATGTCTCCCGGGCAGTATAAGTTGGATATCCCTACCCTTCACCCTAAGTTCTATCGTAATTACACTCTATTTTGGAAAGACCATACCATCATCGCATTTTACAATAAATGGATCATATTTTCACCTACTCTGCTGTACATACAGGAACGAAAAGAAGATACAAGAAAAAACAGACGACTACCTGAAATCCTGTCACTAAGAATTATCAACAAGAGCTTGTATATTTAAAACTATTAGCTAATATAGAATTATAACAGTGGATGTCACACCTCACCAACAACATAGTCTTATACTACAGACAACACAGCTAGGCCGGTGCCATGACTGCATACACCTGAATCGATTTCAGTTCCCGCTAATTCCAGAATGGCTCTGGAGACCCATAAGCCTACACAATGGGCACAGAAAGCTTCTTTTCCGGAGCAGATTAGAAGGACAGTGGATGGGGTTAGGCTGGCACAGGACAGAAACGAAAGGTTGGGCTGTTAGGAAATGGATTACAAAACTGGTTAAAAAAGGGTGTGGAATTTCTTGATTAGCTGAGCGATTGTCAGCTTATCAAAGAGCAATTCAGCTTCGTGACCAACTGTAAGGTAGTGTATTTTACCACTTAACCTGCCAAAAAGTCAGAGCGTTTGATGCCAACATGTACCGATGATGGTCTCCGTCACCGAGCCACTAAATCCATGCCAACAACAGAACTTCATGCAAGGGAAGCAGACAGCAGAACATGTGCCATGTGACTTCTATACAATAGTCACTGCCATTAAGTGTGCCATTTATTAAAAGACGATTTTTCATTAACTGAACAGCCTGCCGATTTAATATATCCGCTATATAAGTTAATGTAGTACCTGGAATTAGGCAGTTCTGGTGAAACAACTAAAATCGCAACAGAGAAACAGCTAACAAATTCTTAAAAAATGTGGTTAAATTCAAATATGTAGGAACAACAATGAGAAATCAAATTTGCACGCATAACAAAATTAAGAGTAGGCTGAATTCAGGGAATGCTTGTTACCACTCGATCCTGAATCTTTCGTCTCCCCGGCTGCTGCTCAAAAACACGAAGACTACAAATTTGCCTGTTGTTTTTATGGGTATCAAACTTGGTCCCTCGCAATAAGCGAATAATACATGTTGAGAGTATTACGGTGCTGGGAAATATATTTAGACCTCGGAAACAGGATGTGACATGTGACGGCAGGAGATCACATGAAGAGAAACATGATTGGTGCCCCTCACTAAGGGATTAGTAAGGCGATAAAATCAAGGAGGATATGATGGGCAGGACATGTAGCGCGTATCAAGTTGACAATTATTGAAAGTGTTTTGGCAGAAAAACCTCGCGGAAAGAGGTCACTTGGAAAACCTAGGTGCAGACATGAGGGTAGTACTTCAATGAATCTTACAAACACGGAATAGGAAGGTGCGCAATAGACATGTGATTCAGGATTATAGGAGTCTGGTTTCTTTTGAACTTGGTACTGCAGCCCTGAGTTTCACAGAACGCAAAAAACACGACTATCCAACCGACTATTAACTTCTTAAAATGGACTCTACTCTGTGGAGTTAGTGACGCAGGTTTTTGACTGATTACAAATCTAAAAATGTTTCAGTTTTGATTATTTGTTTATTTACTGTGTTGTTTAAAGTTTGGATGTGCCAATGCCCGCGCAGAACATGCGGAGTTATAATAAAAATCATCTGGGGCTGAGAGCCACGTCGGGTGGTTCGACGTACACCAACGTGATACCTACTCCGTTTCAATGATCAGTACCCAGCTTACCGATCGCTACACACGCACAACGTTGGGTGCGACTAATAAAACAATTTCAAAAATAAAAGCTAAGAGTATGAAATTTCTATGAACATATCGACCACTCAGATGTGTATTGTTTAAATACCTGTTTACGGTAATTAAACAAGAAAATAACAAGAGACATAGCTAATATTGTAAATAATTTAAATAAGAGCCATTATTCTTGAGGTGGTTCATCCCCGTTGTGTTTGAGGTATAAATCAGGATTTCAGTTGACAGTCAGAACACAACCACTATATGTTGTTCTTATTTATTTGTCAAATAAATAAGAACAACATATAGTGGTTGTGTTCTGGCTGTCAACTTAAATCCTAATTTAAGAGCCATTATTATCACATCAATACTTAAATTGATATCGATATAAAAAAATGAATCCAAGAATAAAATTAGGTTTGATGGCATAATCAAGGTTGCTAGGCAAGTCATCTCAAGCTGCAACGCTTGTACTCACAGGTACCAGGTTCGAATCTCGGCTACAAAACAGGCTATCCTGACATATTTTCTGTCGCACTAAACAAATATCGGCGTAACACCGAACATCAGGGCACTGCCGCTCCCTTATACAACCTTAACCCTTAGGTGACTAATGTCATATATATATATATATATATATATATATATATATAT
>Ga0268261_10000877_pt1 | contig 19998 bp, 20 predicted proteins | sample TergutNc150P1_FD_190353 | JGI IMG/M metagenome (GOLD analysis project Ga0268261, IMG submission 190353) | Nasutitermes corniger P1 segment gut microbial community from laboratory colony in Florida, USA - Nc150 P1 (SPAdes) (version 2) | ecosystem: Host-associated > Arthropoda: Insects >...
ACCCAATCTGCTTTTGTTTTAACGATGGGAACCATTGTAGGCATATTGCCACGTATCATCTTTGGACCTATTATTGGAACCTATATTGATCGACACGATCGTAAGAAGTTATTGATTGTTTCTGATGTAGCCATTGGTTTATTATCCTTGTTGTTACTAATTGGTGAGAATGGACAAGTACCTATTCCATTAATCTTATTTGTCATGTTTACCAGAGCAGTCTGTAATGCCTTTTATGAACCTGCTTTTCAAGCCTTAACCCCTTCTATTGTACCAACAGAAGAGTTGGGTCGTTATGCAGGAATCACCCAAGGGGTTTCATCATTTGCGTTTTTAGCTTCTCCTGGTATAGCAGCCATCTTGTTTAACTTTTTTAATGTTTCACAACTGGTATGGTTAGAAGTATTTGGTGTTTTATGTTCTGTATTGAGTATTGCTTTTATACATATACCTCATGTTAAGAAGGATAACGTTGAAAAATCTCATGTTATATTAGATACTAAGGATGGTCTACAAGCCATTCAAAGGGTACCTGGTCTAGCCAGTGTGATCTTAATCTCTGGTTTGTATGGGATTGTTTATGCACCAATAGGGACATTGTTTCCACATATCTCAATCAACTATTTCTATGGTTCTTTTGGTTTATCTGGTATAGTCGAAATGGCTTTTTCCATAGGGATGATTTTAGGTTCTACCATTTTAGCGGTTGTAGGGTTTAAAATGAAAAAAGATTTGGCGATATCCTTATCGATTGGTTTATATGGTATTGGTTTAAGTATCATTGGCTTATTACCTAGAGATATGATTGTTGTCTTTGTATTACTGTCATTTATTATGGGTATATCGATTCCTTTTTATAGGGGAGTTAAAACAGCGTTAATCCAAGAAAAAGTAGAAGATAAATATTTGGGTAGGGTTTTAACTTTAACCAATTCGATACAATCTTTGTCAATGCCTATTGGTTTGTTGATAGCAGGACAAGTGGTTGATCGCATGGGTGTTAATGTTTATTTCTTTGTGAATGGGATTGTTTGTTTAATCTTGATGGTTGTTAGTCAATGTATGCCATCTTTTAGAAAGTTTGGAAGTTAGTGCATCTTAGGATGTGCTTTTTTTATAAAAGTTAATATATCTACCTAAAAGGTTTTTACTATATGATAAAATACTTAAGAGGTGATACTTGTGAAAAAGATATTAAATAGAATATTTATAGAAGCCATGGGTGGTATGACATTTGGATTGTTTGCGACCCTTGTTATTGGAACAATCATCAAACAAATCGGTTCGTATTTACCAGAGTCTATTGCACCTATTGTCATAACCATTGGTAGTGTAGCGGTTGGTTTATTAGGTGCAGGTATAGGTGCAGGAGTCGCATTAAAATTAAAAGCACCTGTTTTGGTTTTAATATCAGCCATGGTTGTTGGAATGATAGGGGCTTTCTCACCAAGTATTATTAGTGGCGCTATCATTCAAGAAGGGGCTTTACACTTGGTTGGACCTGGTGAACCCTTAGGGGCTTTTATAGGCGCTTATATTGCTATAGAACTTGGTTTGAAAATATCAGGTAAAACAAAATTAGATGTGGTCTTAACCCCATTGCTTTGTATTGGGTTAGGAGCATTGGCTGGTTTATTGGTTGGACCACCGATATCAAGAGTGATGTTAGAAATAGGACATTTTATTAATTGGGCAACAGTTCAACAACCATTAATTATGGGTGTGATCATTGCTGTTGTAATGGGATTAATTATTACAGGACCTTTATCTTCTGCAGCCATTGCCATTGTCTTACAAATGGGTGGATTAGCTGCTGGAGCAGCAACCATTGGTTGTGCAGCCCATATGGTAGGGTTTGCGGTGTCTTCTTATAAAGAGAATGGATTGGGTGGACTTATAGCTCAAGGGATTGGGACATCTATGTTACAACTACCCAATGTGATGAAAAAACCTATCGTGGCTTTACCAGTTGTACTAACAGGTGCTATACTAGCACCAATTGGGATCATCTTCTTTGGTTTTGCCAATAATCCAGCAGGGGCTGGTATGGGAACAGCAGGTCTAGTTGGTCCATTAATGGCTTTTCAAACGATGAGTGAAACTATGTCTACACCAGTAGTCTTGGCTAAGATAGCCATCTTCTTATTTATTGCACCTGGATTACTAGCTTGGTTGATCACTGAGTTATTGCGTAAAAAAAGTTTGATTAAAGATGGCGATTTAAAATTAGATTTATAAAAAAGATGTTGGGTTAAACTCAACTTCTTTGTTTAATATTATGTAAAAGAGGGATAAGATGGGATATCAATATTTAAGTGATGGACATAAAATACCAAGTATTGGCTTTGGTACGTATAAGTTGTTAGGTAAAGAGGGAAAAGAAGCGATAGTACAAGCAATTAAAGTAGGGTATCGTTTGATTGATACAGCACAAATGTATGGTAATGAAGACTTGGTTGGTCAAGCCATTGTAGAGTCTGGTATAGCAAGAGATGACTTGTTTGTGACAACTAAGTTAAACAATCCAATTCGTGATTATGATCAAGTCATTCAATCGATAGAAGAATCATTACATAAATTACAAAGTAACTATATTGATTTGGTTTTATTACATTGGCCAATACCTGTTGATTATAAAGACAATTGGCAAGAGAAAAACAATGAAGCTTGGTCTGCTTTAGAATTTTTAGTTACAACTGGAAAAATAAAGTATTTAGGGGTTTCTAACTTTTATCCAGAACATCTTCAACCTTTATTAGAGAATGCTTTGATCAATCCAGTGATCAATCAAATACGTTTGTCTATTGGTGATTACAAGCAAGAATTAGTGGCTTATTGTAAAGAGAATGATATGTTGGTAGAAGCTTATTCACCATTAGGAAGAGGGAAGGCTTATCAGAATCAAATTGTTATTGATATCGCAAGTAAATACAGTGTATCTATTTCACAGTTAATGTTAAGATGGTCCTTACAACATGGTTTTATACCAATCCCTAAATCGAGTCATTTAGAGCGTATCAAAGAGAATATAGATGTCTTTAACTTTGAGATATCTAGTGAAGACATGTTGGTATTAGATAGTATTAAAGGGTATGAAGAAGAAGCTTCTTTACATCCTGAAATCATTGGTTTTTAGGAGGTATACTTATGAAAATGAGTAAATTAGATTTAGGATATCTTGTTGTATCAGGACTCTTCTTTATTGTCTTATGGACATTAAAAATTATAGAAGATTTAAATATTATTGCTTATCATACTTGGCCAGTTAGAATATTGGTACCCTTGTATGTAGGGATTACCTTTATTTACAACTTAATTGCACCAGGAATAGAAAAAACCAAATTCATCTCATATGCCTTGTTGTTTGCCATGTTGGCTGAAACAATCAATGCGGCTGATTTAGATTTTGGTTTGTTGTTTTTTGTTGTTACCCATATTTTATTAACAATCTTTCATACCAAGAAAACATTGGATTTAAAAAGGGTAAAGGTTGCTGAAAATGATATAGAGTGGTTACAAAAGTATCAACAATTACAACGTAATTCAGGGATTGTATTCTTTATCCTATTCATGGTTATATCAGTCTATATCATCATCAACTTACATGTTCATTCTTTAGAGTATGAACTGGTAGTACCTATCTACTTATTTATACTAAGTATCATGGCATGGCGTAGTATATGTACATATGGAGAAGAACAATCTGGTAGAATTATACTTGGTTCTATCTTATTCTATATATGTGATGTATTCATCCTATTAGAACTGACAGCACCTAACTTTGACAATCCACCATTATACATGTTGGTAATCTCTTGGTTAACCTATCTACCAGCTTTATTCTTACTTTCTTGTATCGGTAAAAAAATCTTTATGAACAAGAAGTATCCTAATTTCTAAACAAAAAAATCTAGCTTTTAACGGCTAGATTTTTATTTGTCTTATTTAATTGCGTCGCAATATAATTCGTTAACTTTGTTCCAGTTAACAACGTTCCAAATTGCAGTTAAGTAATCTGGACGAACGTTTTTATACTTTAAGTAGTAAGCATGCTCCCAAACGTCTAATCCTAAGATTGGTGTTTGACCATCTGTTAAAGGTGAATCTTGGTTTGCTGTTGAAACAACTTTTAATTCTCCCTTATCTACTACTAACCAAGACCATCCTGATCCAAAACGCTTAACACCAGCATCGTTCATTGCTGTTTTTAAGTTTTCGAATGATCCGAAAGTTTTGTTGATTTCTTCAGCTAATTGTCCTGTTGGTTCTCCACCACCATTTGGTGATAAGATTTCCCAGAATAAAGAGTGGTTCGCATGTCCGCCACCATTGTTTTGAACTGCTGCTCTGATATCTTCAGGAACGTCTTTTAAGTTAGTTACTAATTCTTCAATTGATTTTTCACCTAACTCTGGGTATTTTTCAATTGCTGCATTTAAGTTGTTAACATAAGCTGCATGGTGCTTATCGTGGTGTAAATGCATTGTTTCAGTATCAATTGTTGGTTCTAATGCATCATGTGCATAAGGTAAATCTGGTAATGTATAAGCCATTAATAATTCCTCCATATATTTTATTTCTACTATGATTATAATGTTTTAAAAAAAACAATCAATCAACATGCTTTAAAATATAAGCCATGTTTTCATAATGTGAATATTTCCCTTAGTAAAGGTGTTTATTTATATTTGTTATAAATAATAATCATTTATTTATGGTTTTTATTTTGTTGTTAAGAATGAATAAAGTTGGTAAAAATGTAAACGATTTAAATATTTTTATCAAATAGTATATTTATGTTGTTTTTGTGTATATTTTTTTGTATAATTTACACATTTAGAAAAGAGGTGAAATTTATGAAAAAACCTATTATAGCGATTACGATGGGAGATCCTGCTAGTATTGGGCCTGAATTGTTGTTAAAAGCTTTCTTAAATGAGAATATACATAACAATTGTAAACCTATCGTTGTTGGTGATTTATGTGTCATGGAGAAAGTAGCAAGTATTCTAGGATATGAGAATTATACTTTTAATGGCATAACTGATGTTAAGGATGCAATCTATGAAAACAATGTCATGAATATCTATGATATGAAGTTGGTAGATATTGATAAGTTAGAATTTGGTGTGGTTAGTGCTATGGCTGGAGAAGCATCTTTCCAATATGTTGTTAAAGCGATTGAATTGGCCAATGAAGGGTTGGTTGATGCAACTGTAACCAATGCGATTAATAAAGAAGCAATTAATGCTGCGAGTCATCATTTTGCTGGTCATACTGAGATATATGCCAAGTATACCAATTCAAATAAATATACGATGATGTTGGCTCATGATAATTTAAGAGTGGTTCATGTTTCAACCCATGTCTCTTTAAGAAAAGCATGTGATTTAGCAACCAAAGAACGTGTCTTAGAAGTCATTCATATTGCCAATGAAGCTTGTTTAAAGTTAGGGATTGAGAATCCACGTATTGGTGTGTCTGGTTTAAACCCACATTCAAGTGAAAATGGTTTGTTTGGTGATGAAGAAATCAATGAAATTATTCCAGCAATCGAACAAGCAAAGAGTGAAGGGATTAATGTAGATGGTCCTGTACCTCCAGATACTGTTTTTCCAAAGGCTTTGGGGCAATGGTATGATATCGTGGTAGCCATGTATCATGATCAAGGTCATATTCCTTTAAAATTGGTTGGGTTTAATTATGATCCAATTGAACAAAAATGGACCAATGTTTCTGGTGTTAACATCACACTTGGTTTACCAATTATTAGAACTTCTGTTGATCATGGAACGGCTTTTGATCAAGTCAATAAAAATACAGCCAATGAGATTTCTTTAATCAATGCGATTGATTATGCAATCACATTAGCAAACAACAAATAATATTTTAATACTTTAGGAGAACTTAAATGAAAATTTTAAAAACGATTCAAAAAGTACCTGGTGGATTAATGGTAGTACCATTATTACTAGGTGCAACGATTAATACTTTTGCACCAGGTGCATTAGATATCGGTGGTTTTACAACTGCTTTATTTAGAACCAGTGCAACTACCTTAATCGCATTCTTCTGTTTCTGTAACGGTGCACAAATTAGTGCCAAACAAGCAGGTAGAACATTAAGTATTGGTGTTGGTTTAACCTTAATTAAATTTATCCTTGGAGCTTTATTAGGGGTATTGGTTAACCAAATCTTTGGTGTTAACGGATTACTTGGTATTACACCATTAGCAATCATTGCGGCTTTAACCAACTCAAATGGTGGTTTATTCGTAGCTTTAGCTGGTCAATATGGTGACAGTGAAGATGTTGGTGCTGTATCGATTCTTTCAATCAACGATGGACCTTTCTTAACCATGGTCGCATTGGGTGCTGCTGGTCTAGCAACCATTCCGTTCATGACAGTTGTTGCGGTTATCATTCCTATCTTCATCGGATTTGTTTTAGGTAACTTAGATCCAGATTTAAAAGATTTATTCAAAAATGGAACAATTGTACCAATTCCTTTCTTTGCTTTTGCATTAGGAGCAGGTTTAAACTTCTCACAAATTATTTCTGCTGGTTTACCAGGTATCTTATTAGGTATTATGTGTACAATCATCACTGGTTTAGGTGGATTCTTTGTAATGAAGTTATTACGTTCTAAAAACCCAGAAGTTGGTGCAGCTATCGGTACAACTGCTGGTAATGCAGTAGGTACGCCTGAAGCAGTTGCTTTAGCAGATCCTAGCATTGCTTTAATTGCGGCTGCTGCAACCGTTCAAGTTGCTGCTGCAATCATCGTAACAGCCATTCTTTGTCCAATGTTGGTTAACTTCTTGGCAAAGAGAAATCCTAACAATAAAACAGTTCAAGCTTAAGTATGAAAAAGTTTTTAATTATTGCTGATGATTTTACAGGTTCTAATGATACAGGAGTACAATTAACCAAACGTAACATTAAAACCAATGTTGGCTTTGCATTAAGCAGTGAAGATGTTGATGCCTTTGTATTAGATACAGAGTCACGTAATATCTTTGCCCAACAAGCTTATGATAAAGTTAAAGGATTACTAGGAGGACATGACTTTTCTAAGTATGATTATGTCTTAAAGAAAATTGATTCTACTTTACGTGGTAACTTGGGTGAAGAATTAAGAGCGGTTGATCAAGTGTATCAACCAGAATTAATCATCTTTATTCCTGCTTTTCCTGATTTAGGAAGAACAACTGTTGATGGGGTTCATTATTTAAATGATGTTAAAATTACTGAAACAGAGATTGCTAAAGATCCAGTGAAACCAGTTAAAGAAGACAATCTAGTAACTATTTTAAAAGATACCTTTAATGAAGAAGTGACTTTGGTAGATATCAAAGCCATTGAAAACAATACATTTGATTTCAACAGCAATCGTCTAGTAGTATGTGATTCTACTTTAAATAGCCACATGCAAGGAGTAATCAACGCTGTAAACAAACTAAACAAAAGAGTCTTATGGGTAGGTTCAGCTGGTATTGCGGACAATATCATGTCGATTGAATATCCAAGTAAACCATCTTTTGGCTTGGTTGGTAGTTTGAGTGAAGTCTCACAAAAACAATTAAACTTTGCTATGGATAAAGGGGTCAATGTCATTTCAGTTCCTATCCATGATTTATTGGATGATAAAGATGTTTCTGCTTATGTTAAAGAAGCATTTGAATCAGTTTCTAATCATAAAGATACCATTGTTTGTTCTTCAGCATCCCTAGATCGTAACGAGTTGGATAAAACACTTGCAAAGTTTAATCAGATGGCTATTACTAAAAAAGAAGAAATGAATGAACACATTCAAGATATTCTGGGACAAATTGTGAAAGATGTCTTAAATCAAGTAGAGATTGCGGGATTGTTTATTACAGGTGGAGATACTGCCATTGGTTTCTTAAATAAGATTGAATGTTCTAGTTTCTTGATTATTCAAGAAATCGCAACCGGAGTCCCTTTGATGAAAATCAGTGATGGTCCATTTAAAGGATTATCAATGGTGACTAAAGCAGGTGCATTTGGTAATGAAGATACTATTTATTATGCCTTAAAAAAATTAAAGGAACCGATAACTAATTAATAAAAATTATTTGTTTATAATAAGAGATTATTAAAATAATAACTTTTATAAAAAATGATTGTGTATTTATTGTGTATCTATTATAATATGGTTATAGAAATATTTGGGGTATACAAGGCACATAAGGATTAGATTAAGATCTATGTTTAGAAGGTTTTTGTAAAAAAAGGTATTTCTTATATAAACATGGATTATGGGGTAAACATACATGAAAACAAGGTTGGTAACAATCTTGTTTTTCTTTTTATTTAGAGAGGTTTTAATCAAAAAATAATTGTTGTTATCGTTAGATAAAATAGGGTTTAAGGTGTATACTATTTGTAATAATAGACTGAAAGAAGGTAGCTTATGAAAGTAATCGTAATAGGTGCTTCTCATGCTGGGATTGCCTTTGCAATGAGAGCCAAAGAACAAGAGCCAGAGGCTGAAATTGTTTTATATGATAGAGAGGATGAGATTTCTTTTATTTCACAATCGATTCCTTTGTATTTAATGGGTAAAAGTGATATTTTAACCCATGGTAATTATACGAGTGTTAAAGAGTTAGAAGGATTGGGGATTAAAGTTAAAAACAATACGGTGGTTGAAGCTGTAGATGTGAAGAAAAAGACCATCTCTTATGTCAATGTAAATGAAAGTAATTTGATGGAGGATACTTATGATAAGCTTGTTTTAGCAACAGGTTCTTTTCCCTCACTACCATTGTTTTCAACTGATAGTGATCATGTCCATGTCATCAAGTCGGTTCACGATGCAAAAAATTTAACCGATATTATGAAATCTAACAACCGAGTGGTTGTTATTGGTGGCGGTTTAATCGGGGTAGAGATTTCTCGTATTTTAGGCTTACGTGGGATACCTGTAAAGTTGTTGCATCCACACGCTCATATTTTAAATAAGTATGTAGATGAAGACCTAGCAAACCAGTTAACCCAAGAATTGATTAATAATGGTGTGGATGTCCATTTAAATACGATAGCAACTGATTTACAAATTAAGGGCAATAGTGAAGTCTTAACGATCATGACTGATACTCACGAACAATATGAAGCAGAAGATGTCATTGTCGCTATTGGGTTTAGACCCAATTCTTTGTTGTTGCGTAATGATGCGACATTGGGAGATATGGGTGCCATATTGGTAGATGAGTATATGCAAACATCTATTCCAGATATTTTTGCAGTTGGAGATTGTGCGACATCGTTTGTCAATCGTTTGAAAGACCCTATCTATATGCCTCATGCTAGTGAGGCAATCAGACAAGGTCAAGTGGCTGCCTTAAATTTAGTTAAACCAACCTTTAAGATTCCACCTTCTCAAAATACTTATAATATGAATTTAGAGGGATTAACCTTATGTACAACTGGTTTAACCTTAAAGATGGCTTTGGCCAACGGGATTAAAGCCAAAGAAGTGATTTATCGTAACGATTCTTTAGATGGGAGTCATTATTTGGAAGTCTTCTTTGTTTATGAAGAAAAGACTTATAAAATCATAGGAGCTCAATTTATGGCAACGACTGTTGGTGTGAGTGAGTATGTCAATATTTTATCTTTGGCTATCCAAGAAAACTTATCTATTTTTGATATGGAGTTTAGTGATTTCTATTTTGAACATGGTTATAAAAATCCACATTCATTCACTTCAATTTTGGCTAAGTTGGTTCGTCAAAATGAAGACATTAAATAATATAGATTGGATGTGAAAAGATGGAAATCAATTTAGACAACAATCAAGATTATCAATACTGTGTCAAAGTATTGGCGGCTTTAAATGAGTTGGAAGCCAATCGTACCGCTCGTTTTGAATCGAAAAGAGCTTTTGATGATGACATGAATAAAAGAAGAAGTTTGATCGCTTTTTTATGTGCATGTGTGTTACCTTTGCTTGTCTTGGGTTATTACTTCTTAAGTGAATATGGGGTTATTCGTTCGAATAATTTACATACGGATATGCATACCTTGTTTACCCGTACATTAGGTATCGTTGTTATAGCTGCCTTCATGTTTATCGGGGTCTATGTTTTAATTAGTGGGATGTGGGATAAAGGGAAACTAAATGCCTTAAAAAGTAAAACCCAAGCTTCTTTGTTACAAAAGTATGAGGGAGAAAAAGAAGCCTTTAATCAACGATCTCAAGAAATATTAGATAGTGAGTATATTAAGAATTCTCGTATTCCAGATAAGTATTTATCGGTTAATATGGTCAATATGTTGATGCGTTATTTTAAGAAGGGTCATGCGACATTTTTACAATCTGCTTTAACCATGTTGGATATGGATATTGAAAAATCTAAATATATACAATCAATGGCTGATGTTGGGGATAGTTTGATTGATAAAGAAAAAGAATATTTGAATAATTATAAGCCTTATTCAGTAACAGTAAAGTTGTAGGATAAGCTTATGAGAGATGTTAAAAATTTTGTTCAAGATAAATTTTATGCGCGACATGGTAATGCTTTATTAAAGTTTAGAGAGTTTGTATCAAGTCTGTTGTTATGGTTGTTACTGATTGCACCCATCGTAATATTATTCAACTCTTTATCAACGGGAGATTTATGGCGTGATGTTTATTTTTGGACCTATCAAGATGGTTTTGTTTTAGCCAATTTTATTTCTTTATCCACCTTGTTTGGTTTGGTATTGGGTTTGGTCTTTTCAATTGGATTTGTCATTAGAACCAATCATTATGTGACCAAGGTTTTGCCTAATAAGATTACCTATGATCAAGAAGGTTTGAAAAAAAGAGAAGCTGTTTTAGAAGAGATTTATACAGAGCGTTTTGGAGATGAAACATTTAGGGAAAACGTTCGTTTTTATAGTGTGAAGCCAGAACAAAACTTTGACAATTCGTTTGTTAGAGACACCTTTAAAAAAGAAGGGTGTGATTTTTAATGGAGATACTATTGTTTTTAGTGAATACCTATCATGAGGGTTATACCAATCCTATCTTACATTTTTTTATTCAATACCTTAACTTGTTTCAACTCTTAGCGGTTTATCCAATTGTTGGTGCTATTTGTTGGACCTTGGGTGGTTTGTTTTATAAGTTTTTTTATAAGGGTGGTATCGAAGATGATGAGTATGTTAAGATGCCTGTGGATGAAGAGCCTTTTATAACGATTATGATACCTGCACATAATGAAGAGGTCATGATTGAACAAACCATCGATTATATGATGAATGAGATTAACTATACCAATTATGAAGTCTTGGTATGTGATGATGGGTCTAAGGATTCAACGCCTGATATTTTGAATCGTTTGATGATTAAGTATGATAATTTAAGGGTCATTCGTATAGAAGCCAATAAAGGTAAAGCCCATGCTTTTAACATTGGCTTGTCTTTTGCTAGGGGAGAGTTTATCTTATCCAATGATGCAGATACCATTTGTGAACCAGATGCTTTGTGGAAATATATGAATTATTTCTTAAGACCTGGTGGTGATAACTTAGCTGCTATTACGGGTAATGTAGATGTACAAAATCGATCGTTGATGGTTGAGAAATCACAAACGGTTGAGTTTTCTTCAATTGTAGGCATTATCAAGAGGGGACAAGTAGGTGTTTTAGGGTCTATGTATGCTTATTCTGGTGCTAATACCATGTATCGTAAAAGTGCTGTTTATGATTGTGGCTTGTTTAGACAAGATCGAGCAACTGAAGATATATCGATTTGTTGGGACCAACAATACAATGGTTGGCAAGCTTTGTTTGCACCAAATATCTTCTTTTATATCAATGTACCCAATGATTTTTATTCTTTGTATAACCAACGTAAACGTTGGGCCAAGGGTGGTATAGAAGCATGGGTAACCAACTTTGTTAGGGTGTCTAGACATCCAATCAAAAACTTTCCCAAAGTGGTCATGTTGTTGGATCAAACATTGTCTATCTTATTTGCCTTTTATTACTTGTTCTTTATCATTATCTTGATTATTCGTTTGTTGTATTTTATTGCGACCAACGATACAGAACAACTCATTCATACCTTAGATATGGCCTTTGTCTTCTCAGCCTTTATTACCATGGTTGGGTTTGTCCAATTATTTATTTCATTGGCTTTAGACAACCATCATAAGAAGTTTAAATACTTATTCTTTGCTTCATCTTATATGATTTGGTATTGGCAGATGAATGCGATTACTATCGTTACAACCTTTATTCCAGCGATGAAAAATGTCTTAGGGTTTAAAGGGGAAGGGACTTGGGTATCACCTGCTCGTACGAAGATGATTGATGATGAACAAGTAAAGGGATCATAAGATGTATGATTTTAAAGAGGATATCTATCGAATAGTTAGTTCTTCTATACAAGCTGTCTTACCAGATCAAGCGGTTAGGAAGGCTTTAGAGAATAAGTCATTTAATGAGGGTGATTTGTATTTGGTTGCCATAGGTAAAGCGGCTTATCAAATGGCTAAAACGGCTAAAGAAGTACTAGGTGAACAAATTGTAGATGGTATTGTTATAACTAAGTATGACCATGTCCTAGATAGTATAGATGGAATCACTTGTTATGAAGCAGGTCATCCTGTATTGGATAAGAATGGTATTGAAGCAAGCCAACAAGTCTTAGAGATGGTCTCTAATTTAGAACCAGAGGATACAGTGATCTTTTTGGTATCAGGTGGGGGTTCTGCTTTGTTTGAAGATCCTTTGGTTGATTTGGAAGATTTACAATCTATCAATCAACAACTCTTAAACAGTGGTGCTTCTATTCAAGAGATAAACTGTATTAGAAAACGATTGTCTGGTGTAAAGGGTGGTAAGTTCGCAAAACTGTGTGCACCTGCAAATATTTATACCATCGTCTTATCTGATATACTAGGAGATCCTTTGGATATGATTGCTTCTGGTCCTGCTTATGTAGATACTTCGACGAGTCAAGAAGCTTTAGATATAGTTAGAAAGTATCATTTAGATGTATCTGATGATGTATTATCCTTGTTAAAAGAAGAAGGGATTAAGGCGTTAGACAATGTTGAAACAGTGGTAACTGGATCAGTCAAAGAATTTGTAAAAGCGGGTCAAAGTATTTGTCAAGAATTGGGTTATGAAGTCATTTACTTGTCTGATCAAGTAGATGGTCAAGCCAAAGAAATTGGTTATATATTGGGTGCTATTGGTAAAAGTCATAATGATACGACAAAGTCTTTAGCTTTCATACTAGGTGGCGAAAGTGTTGTTAAGATACAAGGAAGTGGTAAAGGTGGGCCTAATCAAGAGCTTGCTTTGGCTGCAGCTATCAAAATAGATGGTTTGGATGATATGGCTGTTCTTTCTATTTCTAGTGATGGTTCTGATGGACCAACCGATGCGACTGGTGGTTATGTAGATACACAAAGTGTAACTAAATTAAAAGCATTGGGTATGAATGTAGAAGCTATCTTAGAAGACAATGATTCTTATCATGCTTTACAAGCCATTGATACATTGATTAAAACAGGGCCGACTGGTTCTAATGTCAATGATATGAGTATATTGCTTATCAAAAGATAAAAGAAGGTCGATTGACCTTCTTTTTAAGCTTCTACTGGTGTGAAATCACTTTTTGTGGCACCGCATGCTGGGCATACCCAATCTTCTGGAATATCTTCAAATGGCGTTCCTGGTGCAATACCACCATCTGGATCTCCAACTGTTGGGTCGTATACCCAACCACACATTTCGCATTTGTATTTCATAATAAACACCCTTTCTTTAAGTTAATCAAATTATAAGTGATACAGTCTCTTTTTGCATAAGATATTGTAATAAATAATTTACTATATGTTTAATGTTAAAGTTTAGAAATTGTTATAATAGAAAATAAGAAAGGGTGATTGTATGATAAGAGAAGTTAAACGAGTGGTACAAGGGTATAAAACATTAGAAGGGGCAGGGGTACAAGTCGTACGTGTCTTAGGGATTCAAGATATTCATGATATTGATCCATTTTTATTGTTAGATGCTTTTGATTCTGATAATCCAGAAGATTATGTCAAAGGGTTTCCGATGCATCCCCATCGTGGGATAGAAACCATTACTTATTTGTTAGAAGGCGAGATTGTTCATCGTGATTCATTGGGTAATGGGGATAAGTTAGTGGCAGGAGAGTTACAGTGGATGACAGCAGGTTCTGGTATTATCCATGAAGAAATGCCACAAGCTTCACCTAAGATGAAAGGGTTACAGTTCTGGTTGAATTTACCAGCAGCTGATAAAATGACAGAACCTAAGTATTTTGCGATTATGCCAGAAGACTTAAAAGAGATTCCTTTACAAGGAGGTCATATCAAGTTAATCTCAGGTGATTTTAATGGTGAAAGTGGGGTTAAACAACCACATGTTAAGGCCAATATGATGGATTTAGAGTTGTATGGTGATGTGACTTATGAATTTGATGTATCCAAAGAATTGAACTCATTTGTTTATATATTAGAAGGTGAAGGTTATTTTGGTAGTCAAGAAACACTATGTAAAATGCACAGTGCTGTTATATTTGGTGATGGAGACAGTGTCAAAATAAGAGCTGGTAAAGATGGGATTCGTATGGTTGTTCTATCAGCATTGCCATTAAATGAAGAAGTAGCATGGGGTGGTCCTATTGTGATGAATTCGCAAAAAGATTTACAGTTTGCATTCTATGAATTAAATACAGGTACCTTCTTAAAACATGAAGCCAAAGTAGATAGATAAGACCCTAGGGGTCTTTTTTTTATGTTTAATATGTGTACGTTATATGGTATAATCTTAAATGAATTGGAAGTAGGGATAAGATGGAAAAATTGAATTGGAAAAGAAATGCCATATTGTATATTGTGAGTCAAGCGATTACATTGTTTGGTTCTATGTTGGTTTATTATGCCTTATTGTGGCATCTAACCTTAGAAACCCAATCGGGTATGATGATGATGTGGATTACCATGGCGGGTACCTTACCCATGGTGGTTGTTTCACCAATCGCTGGGGTATGGGCAGATCGTTACAATAAAAAAGCCATCATCAATCTCGCAGATGCTGCTATTGCTTTGGTATCCTTATTAATGGGTATCTTATGGTTTTTTGGGATTCATTCCTTTCCATTAATTATTATTATTTTAGTTATTAGAGCCTTTGGACAAGGGATTCAATCGCCCGCAACTTTTGCTTTATTACCAGAGATTGTGCCTCAAGACAAGTTGTTAAAGGTGAATGGTTACAACGCATCGGTTCAATCACTAGCTATGTTTGCTTCTCCTATGGTAGGTGCATTAATACTGAATGTTTTATCTATAGAGATGATTTTCTTTATCGATGTCTTTACTGCTATAATAGGAATCTTTATCTTATTCAAATATGTTCATGTGCCTTTTAGAAAGAAGAAGACGGATATTCAAGCAGATTTCTTTAAAGAGTTTAAAGAGGGCATGTCTTATATCAAAAGTTTTTCTTTAATTAAGAAGTTTATGATTGTTTCAATCTTTTTTAATCTTTTGTCTGGACCAGCATCAACAATGACAACCTTGCATGTCGTTAGAGAATGGGGCGAAAACTATTGGAACCTCTTTAATACATTGTCTATTGGTGTCAATCATCGATTGGCCATCAATGAGATGACTTTCTTTATTGGTTTGTTGCTAGGAGGTATCATCATTGGTAAGTGGCAAATCTTTGATAATAAATCAAAGACGGTTGCTTTTGCGATACTTGCTACTGGAACAGGTTCATTGTTTTTAGGTGTCTTTACCAATTTTTGGTTGTATGCTTTGATGATGCTTCTAACAGGGATTGTCCTCGCATTTTATCAACCGCCACGTATGGCGATTATCCAAAGTAATGTTGATCCAGATTTCTTAGGTCGTGTCATGTCGGTTTTTATGATTATCGCCAATGTCATCATGCCTTTGGGCATGGTTTTATGGGGACCACTAGGAGACAGTGTGCCTATTTCAATCATCTTAATCGTAACAGGCTTGTTACATATACCACTTGGTTTATGGGTATTGTTTGATAAAACGATGTTGAAGGCAGGTCGTTCTATACCAAGTAAAACTTCATAAATAAACTCTATGTAAACATATAAAAAGTTTGTGAATTTTTTAACAAAAAAGTCTTTAAATTATAATTATTCTATGTTATCATTTCTAAGTAGTTTATTAGAAAAGGGGAAAATTAAATGATTTTAGAAAATGTAAAAGAAGTATTCTTAAAGCAAGGTCAAGTGTTTTTATCAACTGTTGAAGGAGATATGCCACATGTAAGACCAATGGATAAATTTGTTGAGATTGATGGGAAAATTGCTTTTTGTACGAAAAAAGGAAAAGCGATGTTTAATCAATTGGCTGCTAATGGGAATGTAGAAGCAGTAACGATGTTTGAGGGAAAAACAATTCGTTTAAGTGGACATGTTAATTTAGATGATTCAGCTGAAATGAAAGCAAAATACTTAGAGATTCAACCAACTACTGCAAACCATTATGGTGGTGGAGAAGAAACAATGGCTGTCTATGTGTTTGATAAAGCAACCTTAACTGTTGGGTTTAGAGGACAAAAAGAAGAAACAGTTTTATACTAAAAGAAAAACATCTCGACTGAGATGTTTTTTTATATATTCAAATTGTTTTTATCAATATGGGATTGTTCACTATCAACCACATTGTCTTGGGCTTTTTTAAGCTTTTCTTTTTCTAAAGCGATTTGATCTCTTTCATGTTGAATTTTGATATAATCAGATTTACTTTTAGCTAAAATGATTCTAAAGGTCATAATGATACCTACTAGTATTAATAAGATACCTAACATCAACAAGTTGTTGTGTGATAAGAATCTTAATGAGTATACAAATAGGAAGACGAGTATGATCCATAAGACAATGATTCTTAGTTTGGCTGGTAAAATATTTAAGTGTGGTAGCAATAAGACCAAAGCGATTAAGCCAAGTAAGATGAAGTTGTAGGCATCATGATGGAAGAATCCAAGATGAAAGGCGTAGAATAATGAGCCAATGGATATAATGGCAAGGATGATACTTCTAATAATGTTTGACATAGGTTTACCTCATAATGTAGTATATAGCGCCAATAATAATGGCAATAATGATAAATTTGATTAAACGTGAAATGATTTTAAACTTTTTTAAGACGATGAATGCTAGGATGATTAAAACAATTAGGGCAACATCGTTTTGTAATATAAAAGACATGTGATTAACTTGCATGCGCTATGGCATTGGTAATGTCTTTTAAACTGGTATCGTTTAATAGGGTGACATCGTATTGGTTGATTGATGTAAATAATTGTAAGGTTTTATCTTTAACATTGGATTTAACTTCAACAATGTTGGAATAAGGAATGTTTGTTTCCTCATGTGATTTTGTGTTAAGAATATTAAATCGTTTGTTGGTAAAGGTATAGATGGCCTTATTACAATTCAATGTGGTAATAATTGATTCATCTGGTGCTAAGACAACGTTGCTTGATACTTCGTTTTCTTTTTTAATCTTAATCTTGAATGGTTTTTTAACATCGTTGTTTTTGTTAAAGAATAAATCAAAGGTATTCATAATGGCTAAGAATAAGACAAATAATAATCCTAGTAGTTCAACAATAGAAATATTGTTGATGGCATAGCTGTTATCAAAATTATGAATAGATTGGAAAAACAATAAGAAGGTCGCTATCCAAGATAAGAGAACAACTAGTTTCTTACTTAAGAATTGATACTTGTTTATGATGTAGATAAAAAGTATCGTTAAGAAGATTAAAAGGTAGTGTCTAAACCCATATTGGATTTGATTGATATGATCGGTAATGTATTCTTGGGCATCATGTAGTCGATCTGAAAAATAAGTTTTAATGGTATCAAGGGCACCGCTAAAATAATTTCTAATAGCTTCAAACATAGTGAATCCTCCTTAGTTTGTTGTTTCGATGACTTTAGAACGGGGTAGGGTAAATTCAAAACATACCGCGTATTCATCATCGTTGTTGACATTGTAGATGTGTGGCGTAGATTTGTTTTGTTCTAATATTTGCTTAACAATTGTTAAACCCAAACCTGTTCCTTGTTTGTATTTGATACGTGAATCATCGGCACGATAGAATGGTTCAAACAGATGCATCAAGCGTTCTGGATCGATATTAACCCCATGGTTGTAGACTTGAACCAAGACATAGTCGGTAAAAGTAGATGTAAAGACTTCTATTTTAGCGCCTTTATCTGAATAACGAATGGCATTTTCAAAAACGTTTTTAAAGACCATACACATACTTGGATAATCGATATCTACGTTAGCATCTGTGATAAACATCTCTAAATCGATGTTGTTTTCGTTGATTAAGTAATCGAGTTTGTTGATTTGTTCGTAAATAATCTTTTGAATAGAATAAGGTTTCAAATCAATTTTACGATCACTGACTGAATACTTGGCATAGTTGATTAAACTTAATACCAAATCTTGCATGCCTTCAACTTCTTCCATCATCCCATCAACATGGTCTAAAGGGTTTTTATATGGACCAATTTGATCTTTGATCCCTTCTAAAGTACCATGTAAAATCGTTAATGGTGTTTTCAATTCATGGGACATAGAGGCAAACAATTGGTTTTGTTTTTCTCTAGATTCTTTTTCTAAGATAACACTTTCTTTTAACTTGTTGATGGCATTTTGTAGCTTGTCTGATAAGATATTGATGTTGACAGCTAAATCTCCAATTTCATCGTTACCGATAACTTCAACCCTATTAGAAAAGTCTAAGTTAGATATCTTTTGTGTAACATAAGATATTTTTTGTAATGGGGTAGAGATGTATCTGGCTAAAATATAAGATAATATGGCTGATACAACAATAGTTCCAATGGCGATAAACAAGTAGGACTGCATCAATAAGTTAATGGCATTACCAAAATGGATGTAAGAAGATGTCATAACATAGAGGGCATCGTTGACACAGAATTCTTGGATAATATAATCAGCTGCGACAACTGTTGGTGTAGAAATACGGACTTGATCTTCCAAGTTAGACAACAAGGTACAAGTGGCTTGTATTTGTTCTTGGGTGTGGAATCTTTCAACAATGTTGTTAGATAGTTCGACATTTAAAGTAGAGAGTTGTTGGACTTCTACTTGGTTGGTGTATTCGTTGAAAAAAACGCGTTTCATATCAATTTGATTAAAAGTGAAATAGTCATCAAAATTAAAGGTACTGTCCAATCTTAAATTTGATCGAACAGTATCTAATTGTGTATTTACTCTTAAATCTTCACGCGCTTGATTGTATTTAAAAATAGAATCTTGTGCTAGGTAAGAAGAAAAGGCAAAGAATAAAGCAAAGCAAAAGAATGTAATGAAAAATCTTGTATGTATTTTCATTTCTTTTTACAACTTAACTATTCTTGCTCAGAGCTAGTCTCTTTAGCACTTTCATCTAAATGGAATTTATACCCTGTTCCAAAGACAGTCTTAATATACTTAGCTGCTGGTCCAATCTTTTTACGTAGCTTTTTAATGTGTGTATCAACGACACGCTCATCACCTTCATAATCTAGACCCCAGATCGTATTTAAAATGTAATCACGATCCAATGCTTCATTTTGATTTTGTAAGAAGAACAACAATAAGTCGTACTCTTTAGGCATCAAGTGTGTTTCTTCATTGTCAATAAAGACAGACTTAGCAACAGTATCTACTTTAATAATACCAGCTTCAACCACACCTTTTTCATCTTCTGGAGAATCTCTTCTAAAGATGGCATCGACTTTCTTTCTCAAGACGTTTAATGAGAATGGTTTGGTAATATAATCATCAACTTTTAAGTCGTAGCCTTTTAATTGTGAAACTTCATCATCTAAAGCTGTTAGTAAGATAAATGGTACTGTAGAAATACCACGAACTTCTTTTAATAAAGCCCATCCATCCATGTTAGGCATCATAATATCTGATAT
>Ga0268261_10000878_pt1 | contig 19989 bp, 24 predicted proteins | sample TergutNc150P1_FD_190353 | JGI IMG/M metagenome (GOLD analysis project Ga0268261, IMG submission 190353) | Nasutitermes corniger P1 segment gut microbial community from laboratory colony in Florida, USA - Nc150 P1 (SPAdes) (version 2) | ecosystem: Host-associated > Arthropoda: Insects >...
ATTTTTGCACTTACAATAAATCCTGTTCCATATCGGCCTGTTCTCTCTTTTGGTCCACTGTAGAAAAGAGAAAAATCTTTTTTATCTATCCTTCCTTGTCCTTGCCAACGAACTTCCTGCACTGCCACTACGTCCACTCTCGCTTTGCCGAGTTCTTCCATTATTTCTTTCATTTTTCCGGGTTTTAGCATCGTTTGTACATTCCATGTAGCTAGGGTTATTTCCGTCTTTTTTGTCCTTTCCTGTCCGTCATCGTTTGATCCTTCCTGCTTCTTCTTTCTTTCAACTTTTGTAACAATAAATTTTTTTACTGTGTGGGGTTGTTAGCCCCACGCCAAACCCCCAACCTGGAGGACCAGGGTATCCCTTTTTGTCTGGGTCATCACCTTTGACCTGTCTGGCATGGGAGGCCCTACCAGTAGTTTACACTACCGCCAGCATAGCTCTCAGGATCCTGTGACCACTCAAGCCCCACCACTACGTCAAAGTAGGGATACCTTCGGGGGGGATACTGCAATATAAAGGAAATAAAATCTCAGTTCCTCATGTAAAATGAAATGTAAATTATATTTTACTAGCAGGGGTACGTAGCGTTGCCCGGGATGACCAATGGCGAAACCGGATAGCAATTTTGTGTATTATGTAACAAAAAAGGGGGACGGAATAAATAGTGGAAATGTGTTAGAGTGAAATATGCGCCATGTTACGTACGAAAGTGTCCACAACTTACGCAAAAGCACACACGTGCATGAAAAAGGCAGCATCGTGAATGAATACAATGTCTTGTTCTACAATTAATAGGAAAACAAAGACATGTAATGAAATTGTAATATTACCGTCTGTTTGAAATGTCACTGAAGTTCTTTCTTTTCCCGTCAGGAGCCGGAATGTAAATGTTTGTAGGGTTTCCGACCCTCGAGCATGCAACATATAGTTGCCCATGTGAGAAGCGTGGATCACAGTGTTGTCATGCTGTTTGCGAAACATTTCCCAGAAAGGACGAAACAGGTTGAGAAGGTCAAAGAAGTTTTCATGTAAACACTGGGGCCTCCGACACACGCACGCACGCGCGCACGCGCGCACGCACACACACATACACGTGACTCTCAGGGTTGGCAGCACTGTGTTGTCATCCCGTTAGCGAAACATGTCGCTGGAACGACGGTAAAGGTTGAGAAGGCAAAAGAACGTGTTGTCCCTAGACAGCGTACGGAAGGAGGACGGACGAAAGGTAGATAGGTTTTTCGTTATCATTTGTATAAATGCAATGCGATTGCAAGTGCAACTCATTATCCATTTCCTTCCCGCCCCAGCAGCTTTCAATTTCCACACACACATGCATTCCGTTTACTTCTCCGCGTTTTCTTTGCATTGCGCACAGTGCACGTCACGTCCGTGACGTCACACCAACACGGAATATAAGGCAGTAGTGGGGGACTCTAGCGCCGGCAGCCATCTTCCGCGCACGAATCGGCACTTGCTCCCGACAAAATACGTCGAAAAGGTGGGAAAGTTGAAATATTGTGGGTCCATACATACCCTACGACCTCCTCCAGACCAAGGGGGAGACCTGTGCAAAGTTTGGTTTAGATCGGTTCAGAAATGTGGATTTGTGTAAGTTCCATAAAACAAACATTTATCTTTATATATAAGACTAGCAGGGGCAGCCGACATTACCCGGGATGACCAATCGTGAAACCTGATAGATGGTGTTATTTTCTGATATAGGGAAAAGGGACTGCAGAAGTTGTGGAAATGTGTCACTGTGAAATGGACGCCATGTTACCGAAGGAAGACTCCAGGACTTTGGGACAACGCAGACATATGCACGTTAAGGGGTACAGCATTATCTTTGAATGGAATGTATTTTTCTAGAAGCAACAGAAATGGGTTGTTATGTTCTGCGAGAAATGTCACTGAAGTGCTGTGGGATATACAATGTTCCTTGTCTTTCCTCCAGGAGCCAGAATGTAAAGGTTTGTTGGGTGCCCGACCCTAGAACATGCGACATATAGTTGTCCATGTGAGAAACATGGTTTCTGCAGGTGGATTCCCGCAATTTTTAGGGATTATCCTTGTGCCTTGTTGATGGACATAGCGAACGCGAGGCGAACTGGGAACTGTATCCTTTTGAAGTCGAACGGCAAGTCTGATGGGATTAGCGGTATTGTGGAATGAATACATCCTTGCCTTTTGCACAACCAGTGAGGACAGTGGCTTCCATAAGGTGAGAATAGAGATTCTTCACACAGAGTCTAGTGCCGTTGCACAACTCGGGGGGATCCAAGTTTCGAAGTAGCATGATCGGCACTCCGATTTTTAGCTCCAAGTTATGTGGAGGAATGCCTGTGGGTTCAAGTGAATTAAGAAACTCCACTGGATAGAGCACAACCTGTGAAGGATCCATGACGACGTCAACAGACTGGTATGTTCTGCAGTTTGTTGGCAGCATGTTTTAAATCTGTAGGTTCAATGTATGGACGCAATCATTTTTAGGAGCTAAGATAGCCTTTTCACACAGCCACTCATGTCGTCTGTAATTGTGGTGGATATTCGGGAACACATTTGCCTTCAGTTCATCAACAGAGCAGACAATGTTGCAAAAGGGGCGTGGGAATTGGATTAGTCCTGTGTTTGGGTATAGAGGTGCCTTTCCATCACCCAACATTATGAGCTGTTAGGAGAATATTCCAGCTGATGCATCTCCAGTCAAGTGAACCCTCATGTTTGTTGTCAGTGTGAATTTTTTCACATATCTCCAAAGGTGGAATGCTTTGAGGCATGCATTGAGTTCATCTGGGGATGTTGACATTGGAATTGTGGGAAATGTTTGGCGGAAGTCCCCAGCCAAAACGACAACGCAACCTCCCATTAAATCATTGTTACCACGAAGGTCCTGCAACGTATGGTTGAGAGCCTCTAGAGCCTTTTTGTGAGTCATTGTGCACTCGTCCCAAACGATGGCAGTGCACTATTGAAGAACCTCGGCTTGCCCAAATCTCTTGGATATGTCACAGACAGGATGGTTACCATGTGCCAAGTTCAGTGGCAACTTGAATGCAGAGTGCGCAGTTCTGCCATTTCTGAGGAGGGTGGAAGCAATTCCCAATGAAGCGACAGCAATTGCAGTCTGCTTTCGCTGTCGGATCTTTGCCAAAAGCAAGTTGAGGATGAATGTTTTGCCCGTCCCACCCGGGGCATCAAGGAAAAAGGTACATCCTTTGTTTTCCTCGATGTGATGTAGGATAGTATTGTAGGCCGCTCTTTGGTCTGGGACCAGAAGTGGCTAACTGAGTGATACGTGCAACACGAGTTCCTCAATGGTGTAACTGGTTTCACGTAAGATTTCAACGCAGAGCTGGTTGGTAGGTAAGTCCGTTGTGGGAGATGGCAGTCCAAAATGTTGTAGGGATTTTCCAGACATAGACAGGCACACGTCGTCTAAAAGTTGCAATGCCCGGTTGTAGATGTTGTCTGAGAAGTCAAGTGACAAACCAGGATGTTGTATTCGGAGAGTGCGGAGAATGTCATCGCTCATGTCGTTTTGGTATTTTTCCCACAACTAAAGGGGGTTGGAAACAGCGCACGTGACTAACAAAATAGCAAACAGGTGTCTGATTCGGTGTGGTAACTGTGAGGCCACAGCTTCAGCAAGTGCACTGTCCCAGTGCGCATCACTCTCCAAGAGTCCGAGTCTGTCGCAAGCCTCACGATATGTTTCGCACACCACCCCATTGACTGTTTTCAAGTTGTTGGTCCCCTGAGGACATGAAGTAGCATACGCAAATAGCAGCATTTGGAATTGGAGGGGCGTACCATGTATACACGGCCTAGCGCTTGCGTCGCCCTGACAACGGGATGCCCTTTTACCATACTGCCTTGTTTACGCCTTTGGAATTGTTTCCTCGAAGCATTCCATGTGTAGTACCTTGGAACATCATAGTACAGGAGCGTCTTGGCAAATGCATCTTGCTGGCAGAGGTGGAAGAATGCAGTTAGCGTCGTATGAGGTGGAACCTGCAGTTGTTGTTGCAAGTTACCTGGAGTGAAATAGATCCTTTGGCCATTTTCCAAATGGATGCTGAGGTGCACAAGAGTGGGGTATCTCTCGTGGATTGGGAACCCGAGAATTCTCCAAACGGCCTCGTTGCTACTTATGTAACTTCCCAACACGAAAGATTGCACCTCATCTAAGATAGGTGCGGTGTTCTGGAGTTGGTAAACAGCCTGGCCACTTCCTTTATTGACGTACTTTATGGACTTCACAGAGTGGCACCATTCAACATTAATGTGGGCCTGAAACATCTTCGATAGAACTGGATTGCATGGAACAATCCACCTGTTGTCAACTTCAATCTCCCGGTTGTGCATATTGATGTATGTGGTGAAGCCACCAATCCCAGATTTCCTCCTTCTGTAGAATGAGTAGCCATCTTCCCCTGTCTGAGTTTCTCTGATGAGGTCTCTAGGTTACTTTTAGGTCCATTTTCCATCAGACATTCAGGGGGTTTATTGTTCAGGTTGCCGCAGGGTCCTTGAATCATATGCTTTTTGACGATATCAAACAGCAGGGGATTGTGTGGGGATCTGGCAGTTCTGCACTGATGACCTTGTCGACGTTAGTGGCCTGTATCTTTTGCTGCAGCCAAACGAACACGTGAGCACGAGGAAGCCCACACTTTTGCCACTCAGTGATGTACATCCAGCACAGAGTGTCACCGAACAATACATACTTTGTGATGACATCAACCATCTTTGACAGTTTTCGCTTAAAACACGTGCAAGGAGGTCATGGCGATCAGCAGGCGATTGGCCGTGATATAGGTGATATTAAATTTCTTGCCAAACAGGATTGCATGTGAACGTAATGAATAGGTCTGGGCGACCGTACTTTCTGACATATGTTAGTGCATCCTGAGTGTACTCGTGCATGTGCCTTGGACTACATGTGAAGGGGAAAGGTAGTATTACCATCTTTCCCAAGTCATGTGGGTTGGCGCCATTGAAAATGGCATCTCTGAGATGGATGTATTGTTCGCTTCTCAATTTCTGTTGATAAATTCGTACATAGAGGAGACGTTCACTTTCGATCTTTGCATACATGTCAACAATGAACTGATGGAAAAGCTGCCTGCACCTCAGTAGATGGTTGTCCTCGCCAACACGTGTCATAATTTGGTAGGCATAGAAGTCCTTAGCTGTAACCTTTTTCCCTGTGATAGGGTTGGCGGCGGAAAGATGGTTTTGTGGTATTTGAAAGTGGTAGCCATCTTTTTCCCGCCAAAATATAAGAGGATACTGCAAAGCATCGTAGGACCTGTGAGTCTCAGCAACACGCTATGGCGTGTTATTTCTCTTCTGAATAACAATGTCACGGGTACCAAATTAATTGCCGACCATGACAATAGCGACCTCGTCAAGTGTAGGGGCATTGAACCGACGCAGATGTTCTCCCGTTGGTGTTTTGTCAGTTCTGACGACAACGTTGTAGTCGTCAGTGGGCATGCGTTCAAGTGCAGTCTTAAATAGTGGAACGTACGTGTTGTTCGCTTGAAGGAAATGCTGCAACTATGTCACAATATCAAGTCTTGTGCCCGGCACTCTGGAGCACCTGTGGTTCGCCTCTGCCACCGCATCTCCCATTAACTAAATTTGTAAGGTTTGTGGGTCTGCACCTGATGTAGGGAGCAGCGAACCGACCCTCTGATAAATCTGTCCTTGATCTATGAACGCCCCCTCCCCCTAATTTTCTTGGTTGCACCAAAGGAAGTCATTTGGAAACATGAATTGTACTGCCGTATGTGTTGAAGGAAATGTTTAGAATCCCATGTGCAACCAGACATAAGGGATTTAAGTGGTTCGCAAGGGGGTAAGAGAGGAGGTAGTTGTACGTTTCCATTACTGCAGCACAGCCCAGGAGTTCCGTCTTTCCATTTCGTAGCCGCACAATACGAACAGACCTCGTCCATGTTGCCGATAAGGACGTTTGGACGCTCGTGGAAGTTCACAAACGGGTTATAAGCAAACGCGATAAGCCTCAAATCTGCCGGAGTTACACTTGCTCGTAAGGCATCAACTGTGTTCCTCTGGTACGCGAGTCTGGCCTCGGTCTCGAGTGGAGTTTCACTCGCGCAGGATATAGCAGCCAAGTTTCTTTGGTACGCGAGCCTGGCCTCGGTGTCGTTTTGACTTTCACTTGCCCTAGAGGCAGCAGCTGTGTTCCTTTGGTGGGCGAGCCTGGCGTCGGTCTCGTGTGGAGTTTCACTTGCCCTAGAGGCAGCAGATATGTTCCTTAGGTACACGAGTCTGACCTCGGACCCTTGTGGAGTTTCACTTGCCCTGAATAGGGCGCTCTTCGTAGCAGCGGAAGACACTCTGCCAATTGGAACCCTTTTTTGGGTAGCATGTCGCGAAAATTTACAGTGGAAGCATGTGCAGAAGTATGGGTTGGAAAGGGTGCAGATGCGTGAGAACGGAATGTGTTCGAATAGGGAAGAAAGAAATGTCCGGATTATTTAACCACACGGGGGTTGAGACACACACACACACACACGCACGCACACGTGAGTCATCAGAGATGACGAAAGACGTTGAGAAGGTTCCAGAAGGTCACTTGTGAACACGCGTGCTAGCGACACAGACACGCACGTGACTGTCAGGGTTGGCAAGTCAGTGTAGTCATTCGGCAGCGGAAATATGTCGCTGGAAGGAGGGATGAAGGCAGAGAAGGTGACAGAATGTGTTGGCGGTATACAGCGCAGGAAAGAAGGACGGTCCAATGGTAGATAGTTTATACGTTAGTATTGTTATTATGTGTACAATTGCAAATAAATTGCTATTCATTATTAACCCCCTGCAATGTCATCAGGTTTCCACGTTTGCACGCGTGCGTGCCGTTGTCTTCTCCGCGTTTTCTATGCATCATGCGCGGTGCAAGAGAAGTGCAATAAGAAAGCGCAATTGTCGCTAGCCAGTGCGTCGTGGGCGTGACATCACACCAACACGCGCTGCATCACGGATATAACGCAGTAGCTGGGGACTGGCGCCGGCAGCCATCTTCCGCGCACGAATCGGCACTCACTGTCGACAAAGTATGCGAAAAAGGCGGGATAGTTGAAATATTTTGAGTCCATACATACTTTACAACCTACTCCAGACCAAGGGGGAGACGTGTGCAAAGTTTGGTTTAGATCCGTACAGAAATGTGGATTTTTATAAGTTCCATACAAACTCACATTCATCTTGATATATAAGATTATGTAATTTGAATTTCTTTGTGTTATAAGTGTGTAGTGTACACAGAAATGAGTTGTGTTAAAGAATAGAGGGAACTTTTTCTGTAATATTACAGGTGTTGGTGCACTGACGTTGTCAGGGAGCATAATGGGAGTTTAACGTCAGAGGAACGGAAAGCAATTTCAATTTTTTTTAATATCAAGGCGATATATGAGTTGAAATTAGTGCCCGACAATGTGCTTTTGGTGTGGTTGCTATGGAAGGTGCAAGGGAGATTGTTAACTTTCTTTGGGCATTGTATAAGGCAGGCAGATTCTTGGGAGCAATTTGACGTTCGTATGTTGAAAGAATATTTCCCTTTGGTAGGGAAAATATGATCGGGGAAGTAGTAAAAAAAGTAAAGTAACCCCGTTACAGGCCAGGTTGTGGCCCAGAGGGGGTAGAGTTATAGCTCTACTCTTCCAAGACCTCGACGCTAGGAGTGGGTGAGTGGTCAGCAGCACCCACCGTCCGCACATTACCCGCGGGAAAGACCCGATACCCATTGTACAGGAGGCTGGGTGGCCACAGGGCCTGTCTGGAGGGACGGAAAATCTCGTCCCTACCGGGATTCGATCCCGGACCGTCCAGCTCCTAGTCAGTCGCTATACCGACTGATCTACCGTACCCACTCAGGGAACTCGTAGTGTTCCACTTTCAGGAAAGTGGAAGTTTATTAAGAAAGTAGTGGGTGCCGCTGAATTTCTCCAATGCCGCGCATCAGAAGGAGAAATAGCGTGCAGGATTTTGATGTATTTTCACCCGGATATATTGTTTCAGGCTGTCTTTTTGTCAAGTCCGGGGTCATATAGAGAGTCAAGGAACACGGTCGGCCTGAAGATGACGAGGGCGGTTTTGGCAGATCGTCAGTGCCCCGAGACGAGCTCGAGTAGTTCTCAAAGGGGGAAGGCGGTGTTCTATAGGAAAATAAGCCGGGTGGGGCGGTTGTTGATGGCAAGCCGTCCAGCAGGAACGGACCTACGTGTTGGCGTTGTGTGAAGCAGGGACATGGTCAGAGGAATTGTAGGGTGCTGTAGTTGACATTGCTTAAAAAGGGGACCACCGGTGAGTCTATTAGGTCCGGAGGATAAAGGAGCGGAGGCGCACGGGGAGGATACAACTAGGACAAATAGCCAGCTAAAGAGTAGGACTATAGATTCAATAGGGGAAAAAGGAGGTCACACCGTCCGTGAAGAGGACGTCACCGAAAGGGAAGGAACAAACAACTGAAAGGTGGAGGCGAAATTCCAACAAACCTTCCCTTGTGGGTGAAACTGAACTTTAAGTTGGGAGATATGCCTTCATTGGTGGACACGGAGCCCCAGTTTTCGTGCATCCGCCATGATGTTATGCAGACACTTACTGAACTAGGCGCGAAAGCGATGAACGGCTTATGTCGGTTGTCGTGTTACCTGACTAACGGGCTACTTTGCGAGGTAAAGTAGATGGAGCATTTACAGTTTTAATAGGACGTTTTCTTGAAATTTCCAGCTTCAAGTACTGGAAAGCTGCACCGTTTCTTTAATACTGGGTTCAGGTTTCTTTCTCACTCCAAGATGGTAATGGATTTGGACGGCAGGAATTTTATTTTAGCTTTGCTCTTAACCAGCCGATGAAATTTGATGGTTTGATAGAAAACGCGAAAGAGGAGGGCCTCAGGGCGAACATTGATTCCAGCAGATAGCAAAATACGCTTTATCTTATGCCTTTCCTTTACCCACTCCTTTAATAGTAGTGTTGAACGAGATTCTGAACTGTTTTCTGAGCAGCTCGGGACAGGGTAGGGGGTTGAATATGAGATCAAATTAGTAGACGAAGTGCGAGTACGATACCCCCATATTATTGCGCCCCGCCCAAACTCAATTATGCAAGGGGTTTGGGAAAGACGTGTTACAGAATGGGTCTGTTCAGCCTAGTAAATCCCTTTACGCAAACCCGGTCTTCTTACTACTTAAATCCGGCGGAGGATATCGGATGGTAGTAGATTACCTCTAGGCTAAGAAGCAAATCTGTTTTGACTCGTATCACTTGTCCAATCTTGAACAAGCTTTTCAGCCCATTTCGGGAGCAACAATTTTATCTGTGCTGGGTTCTAACTCGCCCTATTTCACATACCCCTTAACCTCAGAATCGCTGGATAACCGCATTTTATACTCCGTATGGATTATACGAGTTCAACAAGCTTCCCATGAAAATCAGCATAGCCTGCAAGGGCTTGAGTCGTGTGATAGATAACCTTTTTGCCAATTTGACGGAGGAATATGTGTTAAATCTGGATAACTTGGTGGTGTATTCAGCGTCAATATTTGTCCTTCAAGCGCATCTTAGATAAGTCCTGCGCAGACTTCGATCCGGGGGCTTCACGTGGAATAAAAAGATCGTATTGAGCGCCCGTAAAATCAAGTACCTGGGGCGTTATTTGTCACCCAGAAGAATTACAGTGATCCGGGATCTGGTACAGGCCATAAGGCAAACCCCTCTTCAGCAAAATGTGTGTAGTGCGAGTCGTTTCCTTGGGGTAGTTAGTTTTTATGCTCAGTTAATTTTCAAATTTTCACTTTAAGCCGACCACTGCATAGACTGAAAGGAAAGGGGCAAGTTCGAGTGGAGGGAGGAACAACAGTATTCTTTCGAGATCATTAAAACAGCCTTGTGTGAAGCTCCGGTGTTCTAGGTACCGGATTTTGAAAGTGATTTTGTGCTGGTTACGGATGCCAGCGATATTGCTGTATCAACCAAAGAATGAACGGCTAACGGGCACCCTTGGGCTTTTTGTAGTAAACTGCTATGACCCGCTGGGAGGCGATACAGCACTTATGAAAATAAATGTCTTGCCGTCGTTTTTGATTGTGAGAAAGATGGGAGTTATTAGAAATACATTGTGATAGTTTGTCATTATTTTGGTTTTTTCGCAATATGATGGTTGTTGGAAGGTTAGGCAAATGGATTCTTCGTCTGGCACCTTTCGAGTTAAATGTTCATAACACAAGAGGGCAGAAAACCTGTTGGCCGACTCGTTTTCCGGGATGTTTCAAGGGCACTTGGCGACGGATCTGTAAGTAGAATTGTTGCCAATGATACAGAGGTTTCCGCTAGTGTATACTTCACTGGAGTAACGCAGTCTAACACCCTCGTGTAATGACTTGGCAGAGGTGTTAAAAATGGGATCCGACAGCAACCATGTTTTGGTTGCATAACATTCTTTGGTGTTAACAATCGAAAGTACAAAACAGGATGATACTATGCCTTGGCGCTTCTGCGTCCAATTTTGTTGAAATACTTCCACGACGTTCCAATATCCGGACATTTGGGCATTTTTAAACCTGGACAAAATCGAGAGATGACGTCTTTCATTATGTTTGCCAGTGTTACTTATGTCAGCTTGCAAAGCAGGCACAGGATACTAAGGTGGGGTTACAAATGGCGACACCAGCGTCTTACCCGCTGGAGAGGGGTTTTATTGATTTTATGGAACCCTACTGCGCACCAAAAGAGGAAATGAAACTATTTTGGTAGTAATGGACAACTTTTATAAATTTGTTGCATTTTATTCGGTGGGTAACATAAATTCCGTGGTTGTGTGTGACATCCTGGAAAGCCAGTACTTTACGGCTTAGGGACTGCCTAAGTCCACTCTTTCAGACATTGCGAAAGTTTTCAGGTCAAAGGAATTTTATTGTTTTTGCTTTAGATGATGTATTAAGAAAAATAATACCACACTTACTATCCCCAGGGTTCTCTCGCAGAGGGAGGTAACCGCAAATTAATGGCGGCTTTGAAGGTATTTCATCACCAGTCACAAAAGAAGTGGGATAACGATTTGCAATTGCTAGCATTTGCTTTCAATACAGCATGCCATGAAAGTACAAACGTTTGTCCAACAAGGATGTTTCTTGGGGCAGAGTTAGCCACGCCTCTCTCTCTCGAGAGTGTGGGATATGACTCGGGCGGACGCTTACAAAGATTCGAAAAATGGAACGGTTTCTGGGCCGAGATAATTTGGAATCTAAGGAAGGCAAAAGAGGATGTGGATCGCAGATAGAATGCTGCGAGAAAGGCCACCCAATTTAAGGTGGGAGACGTTCTGGTATATCAGATGATTGTGCTTAGCCTGAAATAGAAGGTGTTTCGGCGAAACTAGAGCTTAAGTGGTCTAAGCCAATGGTAATCGCCAAATTTATGAAGCCAAATTTAGTACAACTCGCAAACGCTAATTCTGGTGTGATGAGAAAGAAAGCTCACTTGAGCCAGTAAAAAATGAAGGAGACGCGCAGGCTCAAGACAAATACACTGGACGAAGATGGTGGCTTTCGAAGTTTCGGACCCTGAATGTGGGATATTTGAACCATGCACGCGCATGATTAGATGCTGATGAAATTCGTTTACAACGCGCTAGATTGAACTAGCTTGCAATACTGGTCAGTCGGTTGCTTGATTAGTGGCCGAGAAAGGGGGTTTTGCGCCATGGGTTGGCATACCCAAACTGAGAACAGTTTGGGCCGAGATGTGGTCTGTGGGGCCGAGGGTGCGGTATGGTAACTCTCGACCATGCAACAGGCTTCGTCATCAAGGTAGCGTCGAACGTCTCTAGGAAGGGGTGAGAAACAAATCTTTCAAATTGACGCTACCAAGAGCACGATTGTTTTCAGAACGCAACGCAAAGGTTTGCATCAGAAGTCTCCCTTTGTGATGTAGAAGAGAGAACCAGCGTCCTCTGTGTGTTGTAAGGTAGGACAAGTAAGGGCAGTGTGTTGTGAAAGCGTGGAACAAGAAGAGCTGGCTGGGAGGCCAGAAAAAAGAACGATACGGAAGTGCTGGTTAAGAAACAGCCCCAGATTTTACTGCAAGAACCATCTGAATATACAAGACACCCTCCATTACCTTCGTATAGCCTGATAAGGGGACACTAACATTATTGTATCTAGTTGTAAATTTAGAGTGTTAGTATTTAATATTATTACCTATTAAACATTTGCTCCCTGGGATCCCGGTTCAAACAAATTGTGATTACTAGACTTAAGAGTGTGTATTTGTGGGTTGTAAGTTATTTCATACCTCATATCTACACTATGGGTGAGCTCCTGAAGCAAGAGGGGTCCCGAACCAAGGAATTTCCTGTGGTTCAATGTGCACGTAATAAAACACTGTCTATTATCACTTACACACCGAAAATGTTGGATTAATTCTTTAGTACTTTAATCCTTTTGATTGTGACCTGTGGAAACACCCACATGGCGGCATATCTCTTATGTCACACAATATATTCAGTTCTACTTTCCTCAGAGGAAACCCTGCTCCGCGCACCGAACTAGGCAACAGTCGCTTAACCATCACAACGAATTTCCTTCCTTTCTCCGCTTAATATACTGCTCCCTTCGCCAAGCCAAAACAACGACCTGCACCTGCGAGTGCAACAAAGTCAGTCTTCGAGACCGCAAATACTTCCTCATCTTACGTCACAACAATGATCAGTTTCTCCTTCTATATCTCTCTATCTGCGGTCACCGCTCTTTAACCTGCTCTGGAGACAAAAGACCTGTGTCAGTAAAACGACCATTTTCAATGCCCCAGCCATGCGTAGTCATCCAGCAAGCCACGCCTACTAACCCACAGGGGGTGATGTAGGAACACCCACATGGCAGCACAACTTCCCTGTCACACAACATATTCAGTTTTTCGTCTTTTCTTACAGCAAACCTCGCTCAGCGCAACGAAGCAGGCTACAGTCGCTTAACCATCACAGCATATATCCTTTTTTCCGCTTAATATACTGCCCCTTCGCCAAGCCAAAACAAGGACCTGCACCTGTGACATGCAACGAAGTCAGTCTTTGAGACCGCAAATATTTCCCATTTTACGTCACAGCAACGATCACTCTCTCCTTCTAGCTCTTCCTATATCAGGTCACCGCTCCTTAACGTGCCCGATGTCAAAAGACCTGCGTCAGCAAAACGGCATGTTCTAGACCACGCCCACAAATATTCAGACAACCAACAGCAGATCAGACAAACCAGCAACCAATAAATTATTCGTGAGAGACAGGATCATTCAGAGACAGTATCAATGACAGGACGGGCAGGTTTTGTGACACACAATTGATCTGACAGGGTTATTCAGCCTGCCGAAATCACTCTGGCGACACAACGCTTGGTCACGTACTGCTGAAGAGATCCATTGCGAAGTCGAGTTCCTGCCGCAATTTCATGCTGAGGCAGGAAGAAGTAGCCTTTATTAAGGCTATCTACACACTGCAGCTTTCCCCGCAATCCTCAATGATCTGAGGATGGCGCTCTCGTCTTGTAGGGAGAAGAAGACAGTAGTGTCTGCCGGGAGCCGCAGCACCTTGCCTGGAGCTGTATCCATAGCCTCCCAACGACCATCTGGACAGCTCAAGGGCAAATGCATAACCAACGAGCTGCCAAGCTAGGGTGACACTCCGAGCTCGCAAACAGGCCCCCAGTGCCTGGCGCTGTGTCCGCACTACTGCCCGCGACCTTATCAGTTGCCACGGAAGAACAAGCTGTCGACCGGAGCCTGCAACTCGGGCCCCCATGGGAGAGGGAAAAATGACGTACGCGGCTGTATTGGCTAGAACCGTTGCTCCATTTCAGCCAAGTGGGTAGCTCACGCCCACAGTCATGTGTTCGGACCTGTCCAAAACCGCTGTCTCATGCGAGACAGCCACGAGGTGCATGTCTAGCGACATGCCCGGACCTCTGGGCGGCATGCCGAATGGCACCACTTTTCACGCCCAGGCGAACAACGCGTGCTAAACGGAGGAGAGCGCCTGAATAAGATGAGCATATTTATGAAAGTTGTTAGTGACGCCCGTGCCATCCTGGCTTGGTTGCGGGCATCTTGACCTGGCGGCCTGAAGGCACAACAAAGAGGCGAGAAGTTGATGGTCGTCCCATCAACCACCAACATGTTCTGACCCACTTTCAGCGCACTGTGGTCCCTTGATCGAAAGGGAGGTGTGAGTTTTCACACATTCTCGCTCCCGAGGGCCGCTGTGTGCAGCTACTGGCGAATGAATCTGTTTAGGGGGATGCCTGAGACCGTCGTCTGAGGGAGCTCGAATCCCTGAAAATTAGCGTCCAGAAAGTCATGATACTCCGATTCGGACGTCGCGAACAAGACCAGACAAAGGGCCGCCCCAACCCTTACTTTATTGTATCGGTGGCGCGAAGGCCCGAGGCGTCGAAAGTGCGATCACTCACCGAACTCTGCGGGTTGCGAGTGTCGGTGTAGTCGTACAAGGCTCCAAAAGCCCATTGCAATTTAAGCGCTGCCAGCGATCGTGACACACGCACCATAACTACGGATACGTGCCGCGGCGCGTCGCGTGTGGGGGTTCCCAAATCTATGGTAGAACACCGACAGTGCTGTTGTTGCGGGGGAAACCACACGGCTGTATGAAGTGAAAGGAGGCGAGGGCGGCGCTTGCTAATCAGGCGCCCGAGCGTGGCGGAAAAGCATCGAGGCAGGCCACCCTGCCGCTTCAAAACCTAAGCGGGTCTGATCCTCTGCCTAAGCAGATGGACTTGGGTGAGGGGTGAAACCACTTCGTCGAAGCGGGCGTGTCATAAAGGACACCACCACTCTACCTCCAAATCCCTCTCCTCAGCCCGTCACGGAGGCGCCCAAGAAGCCTGAAGTGACCGCCACTGGGAGGACGAACAGTCTTGAGAAGCCTTAGCCCTAACCCAGAGCATCCCCTAAAACAGCTACTGGGAAGCCCAAGAAGAAAGCAGCCGCGTGTGTCAAAACCGCGGCTGCCAATCCCGCAACACCCAACCTGTTGGTATCAACTGAATATTCCACATTCCCACTCAAGGGTACCTTTGATCTCTTCGATCACCGTCCCCTCCAAGCATGAATGGAGCTGACTCGTCGGCTGCTCACGTCCTTCTCTACCTTCACCACAGGGCTGCCCGCCCGCTGGCTGTCCTGAAGACAGTTACCCTGTTTGTGGCCGCATATGGCAGCACGCCCTAGTAAAACGGTGCGTGTAAATCCCTGCGCTTCGCCTGCTGAAATGCGGACGAAATGCGTAGCAGGAAGCTTGAATTGGAGCATTTATTTAACCACTACTGTGTCGAAAATTCTCTCTTAAGTGAGACATCCCTTAATCCTGGACAAAACTTCCGTGTTGCCAATTATGTCTGACACCGCAAAGACAGACTCCCAGCAGGGGCCGTACTTCTCTACTGGTCCACCTATGTCTAGTCCACCATTCATTGCCCATTCAGGACGTGTCCTACGTGGAGACTTCCGCCATTCAAGTCACAGTGGCCGGCAAACCGGTGAAAATCCTTGCGGTTTAACTTTCGCTTTCCTCGCACTGATTGGAGCAGACCTGACCGCCTTTCTCGGCGAAGGATTGCCGGTCTTGCTGGCAGGCGACCTGAACTCCAAACTCGTGGGTTGGAACTCACGGATGAGCACAAGGCGGGGTAAACTCCTACGTAATTATGCCGACGAAATCTGCTGTCGTACCTATGGACCGGACACCCCAACCACCAATCCATGCAATTCCTTTGCTACTCCCCATATCTTGGACATCATTATAACCAAGAATCTCTCTTCCGCTGTGTAAATGAGCCCGTGCTCTGTACTAAGGTCGGACCACCTCCTGGTACTAATAGACAATGCTTGTCACCCATCCTTTCAGGGCCACCGGATCACCCTGACTTCAGGCACACTGACTGGGCCAAATTTCAAACCCACTTGGAAGACCAAATTCCGTTCAATCCCGAATTGCCCAACGAGATGGCAATCGACACGTACGGTGAGAACTTCTATGCTGCCGTTCTGAAGGCACTAACAGTTTCTATCCCAAGGGTCGCCTTCGTTAGGACGCATGGCCTCCGATACCGGCTGGCATTCAGGACGAGATACACCTGAAGAACCGGCTGCGGAGACCGTGACAGGTCACCAGGGACCCCGTTTTGAGATCGGTGACACACCGGCTCAACGTGTGGAGGAACGACCAGTGTAGCACGACACCCGAGTGCTTCGATCCCTAAGACTAGTCACTGTGAAGGATGATCAAATGATGACCAATGAGTTCCTACTTCGTCTCCTGTCTGGGTGAATCGCTCTCACAGACTCTGGGAAAGCGGAAGACCTAGCTGGTAGTCTGGAGTCTCAGTTTCAACCTGTAGTCAATTTTTCAACCCGGCAGTCATTGAGATGTTCGACGTGGCGCTCAGGTCTTAGTTTCTGACCCCTGCCAGCGAATCCAAATTAACCCACCTTGACGATGTCCGGGAATCCTTCATGTGTCACAATGTCAGCAAGGCTCCGTGCCCTAACGGTATCCCGAAGAGGGCCATAAATCATATTCAACAGCGAGCGGTATACCTCCTGGCCCAGATTTTCTATTCGATTCTCCGCAACCATCACTTTCCTACAGTGTGGAATCCCGATCGTGTGATTTCTATCCTTAAATCTGGGAAGGATCCGGCACTGTCCTCACTATATCGGCCCATTAGTATATTAACATGATTGGTACATTATTTGACGAGATCCTATTAACTAGGATTTTGTATGAAGTAAACGAGCGAGGGCTGATGTGAGATTAGCAGTTTGGGTTTCGACCGAGGTATGGCACGCCCTTTCTGTTGGCCTGCTCGTTGATACTGTAACCTGGAACTTTGTCGTAAAGGGGCTAACAAGTGCGGGTTTTCTCGACGTGGTACCGTTTGGATCGGTGGCTTCCTCTACAAACTAACGCTCCTAATCTTCCCGTCTTACATAGTCTATAAATCGCATCATTGCTCTAGGTTCGGTCGTTCGAAACGTCCTTCCAGACGTCCACGTCATCTTGTCGGGGCATGCGGGCTGGGGTGGCGTATGATGGTTTGGTCTCCTCTGTCCTCTTCATTCTGTATGTCAACGAAATGCACTCACCCTTGCACCACGTCGAGTTTTCCCTCTACGCGGACAACACGGCCATCATAGCCACTCCCCCAAAGCCGACGCTGCTTTTTGGCTACCTCGAGATTTACGTAAACGACCTTTAATGATTGAGTGAATGGAGAATTGCCATTAATGTCTCTAAGAGCACCGCTATAATTTTCGCGTGGGCCGGACAGCGCTTCATCCAACCCCGACCAGTATCGCTTTTCGGTGAACCTATCCAATGGGTCGACACAACTCGTTACCTGGCGGTGACTCTCGATACACGACTCAACTGGTCGCCTCTCATCGAAAATGTCAGGAAGGAAACTGCTCGAAGGATGGGTATGCTGGGTCCCCTCCTGAATAGGAAGAGCGATCTCTCTGTCAGGAACGGAGTACTGCTTTATATATAGTTTTTCCGCCCCATGAGGGATTATGTGTGCCCCGCGTGGACTTCCTGTGCCCGCACCCACTTTCGGAGGCTACAGGTATTACAATCCAAGTGTCTTAGCTTTGCTACTGTTGCCCCCTGGTATATTAGTGACAGGTATATTCATGAGAATATGGGTGTTCCGTTATTTGGTTACCACATCAGTGCCCTGACTACCAGCTTTGACTCAAAGTTAGCTGATGTGGGATACCCCCTAGTACGTCAACCCGGCAGATACTTACGCTGACCGAGGGTTGAGCCTGTAGCCTGAAGCGAAAATCAAGGAAGTCAGGAGCCAGCAGGCCAGTAGAGGCCTTCGCCCGCGATGGCCAATTCGACTACACGAATCGCGTTTGGCGCTGAGCAGCCGAGCGCGTTTCGGTTACCCTGAGTTTTTTCCGTAATTGTTCCTCAGTTGTAAGGCAAATGCCAGGGTATTCGATGCAAAATCGGCGAACCGCCCGCAATTCCCATCCCCTCGGGCGCGGCGTCTTCACCTAGACACCTGACAAAAGTCGCATACCTCCAGTTTGAGACTGTGCCAGTCTGGGCTCAAAACCCAGACAGCCAACCGGCCGAAGTAAGTAAGAATGCTTATTCCCCTGTTAGAGTCAAGGAGTCTTGTTCAGAGCCCAGCGATGCGGAAAAACGCAGGAATGTCTAACCGACAGGGGGACGTCAGAAATAAGTACATTGTCTCTAACATATCAGAAGGGAGTCATGGCGTTAGACTAGTAAAATCGCTCGACACCTAAAGAATGTCAACACTGAGCGGACTGGTGATATCCCGCTCAGCCTAGAACGTGCCATCAGCGCATCACGCTGTCGACTGGAGACCAACTCAGCAGCTTACTTGAGAGGGCTGCCATCTACCCGAGCTCTACACCGCGCAACTCACAGCGCATTCGTGGACCAGCTGTTCGCTCGAATGATCATCACGCGTATGCCCTGTAATCACGGTATTCCAGCCGGAACTTATAACACACTACTTTACTTAAAATACTTTAATAAGTAACATTATGTGTTCTACTGTGATTGTTTCTCCGTAAGCAATCCTACAGTATCCCACAGACCTAATTAGATGAACCTTGTGTTTGTTGATTCTGTACTGCTGCTAACCAATGCAGCCCGTTTGTTACGCCCTAGACGTGTGTGCATGGGCTTGTGTTGAACTTCTAAGCAGGACTGACGGTGTGCCCTACTCGCGCGATCTGCACACAAAGAACTGATACTACTCCACACTTGATTGTGTGTCACCATGTCAGTGACGTGGCATGTGCATACCATTGTGCAATCGTCTAGAGCACACTCTTTTTCACAATTAATACACAAAATTTTTGTTCTACGCATTAACCACAGGAATAATAATCGACTGTGTTATCGAGTGTGATGTGGAGTTTCATACGCAATGTAGGTGCAGGTACCGGATATAGGCGCGGTCGGTCCATGTACTACCTGCGTCACATCAATAAATGACAGCACGGGTGTTCGTGTTTCCACGGATTAGCATTGACTTACTGATCGGCACTCTGATCCACGATACGGACGCCCAACCAAACCTTTATCTATGGTTATGACGTTTTCACGGAGTTTCCCAACAATCATTAACCCTTGGCTACGATAATGGGGCCATATACAAAAGCCATTTTTTTGCACCAAGGTACCACAAGCTCTTATCCACGCCGTGGCAAGTGCGTCGGCCGGGGGGGAAACTTGGCGGCTTTGAGCGACATCTTTTGACTCGAGTAAGTTGTCACTTCGCAGTTTTCACACCAGATGGGTGGAGTGCAGTCAACAAGGGTCAGCGCTGCAGTCAACCAATCACCGACCGACTGGGATTAACTGTTATTCAATTTGGCGCATAATGTATTTATCGCGACCTATTGTGTCAGGAAGTTGTGCTTTTAGCGGTGTATTGGGCTTTAAGGTTTAAGGCTTTCGTGTTTTGTTGAATATTCAGCATTTAACGTCGTCAAGGTAAGAGAATGTCATCGTTATATCATGTATATAAAGATTGTGTTCCATTTATTAGAAATACAGTGTTTAATGAATAATGAATTTGCGAAGGTCCATAATGAACCGTAAGCAATACTGCTGCGTGCCTGGATGCAGAGGAAGCAGCAGCAATCCGGTTTTGAAATTCTTCAGATTTCCAAACAATCCTGTACGGTAAGTGTCATAATTTGTGTTAATAATATTCGAAGAATGCAGCTGTTTGTTCATACAGCAAACAGTATCATATAATGGGTCTTGTGCACTAAAAATACTTATTTTTAATTCATAATTCAGTGATAGTGTTCTGTTGTTTGGTATTGCTATTTTAACCCAGCACATACCTTATGCCTTATTAATCTCTGTTACTTTATGCAGTTGCTTTC
>Ga0268261_10000879_pt1 | contig 19952 bp, 18 predicted proteins | sample TergutNc150P1_FD_190353 | JGI IMG/M metagenome (GOLD analysis project Ga0268261, IMG submission 190353) | Nasutitermes corniger P1 segment gut microbial community from laboratory colony in Florida, USA - Nc150 P1 (SPAdes) (version 2) | ecosystem: Host-associated > Arthropoda: Insects >...
AACCCACTGATTAGGGGGCTGGGTGGGCCCCAGGGCTAGTATGGACCTTTTGTAAAAGAGGACATCCTTCCCTCCTGCCAACCCACTGATTAGGGGGCTGGGTGGGCCCCAGGGCTAGTATGGACCTTTTGTAAAAGAGGACATCCTTCCCTCCTGCCATGATTTGAACTTTGGATCATCCAGCCCTCAGTCTAGCCACTATACCAGCTATGCTTTCCTCACTACAGACTGTAACTAGACTATTAATGGGTTTCTTAACAAATTGCAAAGATTATTTAGCTGCAAGTCAGTAGAGGGGTTTGTTGTTGTTATTGTCATTATCATCATTGGTGTTGTCATTGTCAGTGTTGTTGCTGGTGATGGTGGTGGTGTATAGTATGATTTTGAATCATTTGAGTAACATGGCCTGTTTAGATGTCAATGTTGCATCTTTCTGGAAGCATAACTGCAATATTTCCAGTTAGGGTAGCTTGTTTCCTGTCTGATACTCAAAATGGGCTTCTTCAGAATACAAGACAGATGTATAAGTGTTGGGCCAGACTGCCTAGTGCAATTTCCATTTTTTACTGACATATTTATACTAGCCATGTGCCCATCATATGGTGAGCAAACTAAACATTAATTTAATCTGTCAGAATGCTGCCGTCTGGTTGTGCCACATTGTCTTATATGTTTGATGCTTAACTGTTTCTTTAGCCTCAGCACATTCCTCACAGAGGACACAGTCTCTCTCATCCCCTGTCATAACTAGGGTGACGTGGGTTTGATGACAGAACTGATAACTTTTGCAACCATGGTGTGACTGACTCATTCACTCACTCACACAAGAGTATTATATTTGGGGAAGATTACATTTGCTGTGAATTAAATGTATTTATTTTCTTTGTTACAGTTGAGATCAGCAAGTCATTGGGCAGATCCCGTGTAGAAACCATTGCACTGTTAATGCATTGTTCGGAGACTGAAATCTTCATTTGCTTCACAGGGGGAAAGGTATTCAGAATTATTCACTGTGTAGAGTTTGATAAGGCAAAATACCATTTGCAGATAATCGTCTTTCAGGATGTGGGGCCATATATTATGATAGATAGAAACCAACATTTCAGTAAAATCTACTAACTGCGTTATCTACCCTGATGATGGAGGTAGCACGTTTCTCTGCTATGCTACATGCCTTCACATCGCAGTTTGTAGTGACTGCTATGAGAATCTCCATTCTCACCTAACATACTTAGAGCCTTTGTTTTAGAGAAGATATTCTATGATGAAGACAATTTTAGTGAATGCAACAGTCTTAAACAGTATTTGCCTTTATAAAATGCTACATATTTCGACCCTTGCAGGTCATCATTAGGTGCAAATAAATAAAAAGGAATTGTGGCATAAAAATCAACCTGACACTCCTTAGTTGTATAAGTAAAAAATTTTTGTGTATAGGTGTATTATTATGATAGGGTGTATGTTGTAACAACAAAAGTATATTAAAAATATTGTATTTGGGGTTGTTATAAAAATCAGTAAAATTTTTTATACCTTGAACTTAATGTAATAGGAATTCATTAAGATTCATTTTTATATAACTTGTCGTTATTGCTTATATATAATTATTTTGTTAAATGTGTGAAATGGGTGTGTTGACCTTGCATTAATATCATGAATTTAATAGTTTATCAATGCATATTGAGATATTTAGATAAAATTATAGTAGTGTATGTTATTCCTTTCTTTGCTTGACTTTCTGTAGGCTGTTGTGGAGAAATTGCAGTGGCATGAGTAGGTAATATTTTTATTTTGGGAAAAAAAGAGTATGAGTTGTAGAGTTTTTAACCAGTGAATTGAGTCCACATCTGTTGACCACCTAGCAATCATTTTGTTAGTCTTCTTTTATTAGAGCTAGTAAATTCATTCAGTTACTTCCAATATTCCTTATCCCACATCCCAAACAAAATTACTAATTTAACATTCATGGAACCGTGCATCGTAGTATGACTTAGTAGCAATAACCAACAAGATGCAACTTAGTAACGGAATTTATTATTCCACAGTACATTAATAGTTCAACATGTTTCGAGCGTTATGTCGCTCATCATCAGGAACCTCAACTGTATTTGCAGCTTCTCAGCTCAGACGGCACTACGGGCAGTCTCCACAAGCGTATGTAAACCAGAAGCTGCAAATACAGTTGAGGTTTCTGATGATGAGCGACATAATGCTCGAAACATGTTGAACTATTAATGTACTGTGGAATAATAAATTCCGTTACTAAGTTGCATCTTGTTGGTTATTGCTACTAAGTCAAAATTACTAAATTTATAAAAAGTTTAGGCTCTATAAACTAAGTTATGAAACCATCATAGTACAGAGGCACACCAGAACAAAAATGTATGAAAGTCTTACTTGACCTATGTTGGCCTTTGGATGTGAGGCATGGACCATTAGGGAAAATGATGAAACCAGAATTTCAGCCGCAGAAATGCGGTGTATGAGGTGTACGGCGGGTTGTACAAAATGGGACCACAAATGGAATGAGGGAATAATGAAAGCACTTAAGACAATATGTGTGTTAGAATACACAGGTAAACGAATACAGAACTGGAGAGATCATGTCAACAGAATGGTTAGAAGAAGGATGTCCAAACAAATTCTGCCGTATGCACCTAGATGTGGATGATCTACAGGACAACTGGCAAAAAATGGCTTGAGACCATAACAGACTTCATGCTTTGGAAGATTATGATATTATTTTTCCAATTTCATATTTTATGCTTTTGCTTCCTTATACTCTTCTCCATTTCCTTCTCCATCTTTTCCTCTGTCTTATTTATATCTTCTTAATTATCACCATCTTCTATTTATCTTCTTCATCCTTATCTCCATTTGTTTCTTTTTTATCTTTCTCCAGTTTCTCTTCCTCCAACTTTGCTTTATGTGTTTAACTGTTCTGAATAACATAATTGTGTATGCATGGTGTGGAAGGGGCTAAATCAGTTAAATTTTAGTATTTTTTTCCATTCATGTTTGTGGTCTGTTACATGGGTTGCTGTTCAGAAAGTGAATATATTCTTGCAGGAATACATCATAACCTATTTTACATTTTTGAAATCTTGTTCATGCACAGAGTAGTGTTTAGCACAGATTAAGAACTGGTATTACCCACATATTGAAGATGGAGTAATGAAGTGTGAGGGTGAGTGAGAACAGATTAATGGGGAGAATATGTAGACTTAAGAGAGAAGTAGTAACAGAAGGATGGCGGCCAATTACATGATCAGGAGTATGACAGTCATGAGATGTTGCTGATGAATTTGATGAAATTGAAAAGGTGTGATGTGTATTGTGGGTGGAGAACATGAGGGGCGCATATCTGTTTTAGTTAGAGAACCTGGCAGTGTACCTGCATATATTTGTGAGGGTAATATTTATGTGGGTCTTAAATGAATTAATTTTGATGGTGTGAACTGCATTGGACTGGCTCATGATAAGGTCTGTTTGATTCTTATGAACATGGTAATGAACTTTCAGTCCCATCTGAGGAACATTAGCATATCACGAATGGTTGTGCTGGGGAGTAATAAATTTTAGTTGCAAGGTGCATTGTTTGGGTTTAAGTCTAATTTGTGAGGTGATGACACTCAGCAATACATGATACAATTTGTGAAGTGAAAGCTCTAAATGGAATTGCTGGCATCCATATTACATCAGGTTGATGCTAATTTAGAAACCTGGTCATTTTCTATCTGCTAGAAAAGTCTTAGTGGAACATCATTGTGTCTGCCAGCCTGACAGGCAGTTTTCTGTACAAACTTGGTATATCCACCATTTATAGGCATGTTTGCAACATAGTTATGAAAAGCAATTACTGGCTTTGCATGTCTGTCCATCCGTCTGTCTTTCTGCTTGTAACACAGCTACTCCAACAGGACAGATTGTTGTGAAATTTTATTTTTGGGATTTGTTGAGGCATTCCAGTTTTGGTTAAAATTGCATGTTTATGCAGTTGGTCTTTGTAAGGGAGAGAGATTGTGTTCTCTGTGAGGTATGAGCTTGAGCAGAACAAGTGGTGATGTAAATGCCTTATCTTTTATGGAACAATATTTATGTGTTTACAAGATATGGAGAAACATTTGACTATCAAATACAATCCATGCTAAATATAACCAGTGTCCCACATGAAGAGCAAAAGAAACTAGTGATCGCAGGTTGGATTCTGTGTTTGGACTGCACTGAAAGTACAGTTACTGTTGGTGTTATGGTTATTATGATGATTTGCTTGCTTACCAAGGATACCAGTATGCCTGTTGTTACCTTTGTTACCATGCTCATGACTTTACCTCCACCTACTACAGTTACCACACTTCTTGGCATAATTCTGTGAAGAGATGTGAAAGTATTTTTCTATGTTTCATTTTGAAACAAGTACCTGGAATGGGCTTAACTGTTTTGCCTGAAAATTGAAATTGTGTGTGAATAGAGATACTTGATCAATCTGTATGTGCATAAAGGAACCAACAGTTTGAAGAATCACAAATTTGTCTTTATCCTACAGTCAGTACTATGTACGCTTAAATTTAAGCTGTTCACATCAAGCATATTTTGTGTTCTAAAAAATAAGCTACATATAAAGTCGTCATTTTGTATAGAATGCATTGAAGGTGGTTTGGTTTATTTCCTTAATGTAGTGCTCCATTGTATAGCTTCATTGTGCTATTGTTAGTGTAGTCCTGTGAAACTGACATTTTCACAGTGGTGTTACTGAAAATGTGGCACTGTGTTTGGATCTTCACTCTTTTGGGATGTTACACAGTGTAGTTTGGTAGTTAGCTGCTCATGTTTCAGGACAACCTACCAGTCCCATATTCAAGGGACCACTGGGACTGGTAGGTTGTCCTGAAACATAGTGAATAACTACCAATCTATGCTATATAACATTACAGAAGAGCAAACATCTCATTTACACTGTGGCTGAAGCTTTAAAACACGGATGACTGTGTTGTTCGGCATGTCAAGCAGTTCACGTTTTGGGCTACTCAGCCCTGAAGATGGTTATTCAAAACACTGTGAACTTCTCACCCACTGACATTGCGTGCTGTATAAATGTTCTCTTTTCCAGTACAAGCATCACAGTTTATTATAGTAGATTGTAAATCTGCTGCTAAGCTATGGAGAAAAACTATAACGTGTTGTGTAAAATGTGGAAAAGTACATTTATGATATTCTGGCATATAATTCCAACTAGATACACAATTCACAGAGTTTCTTTCTATCTGACACTGCTCTACATGTTTTGGGCGTTACTATCACCCATCGTCAGGAGCACAAAACAACTGTAACTACAGCATCTGGTAACCGTTACACCGTACTGTTGTCTGCTGCTATCGTGGAAGAGTCAGACTCTTCCACGATAGCAACAGACAACAGTACGGTGTAACAGTTACCAGATGCTGTAGTTACAGTTGTTTTGTGCTCCTGACGATGGGTGATAGTAACGCCCGAAACATGTACAGCAGTGTCAAATAGAAATGAACTCTGTGAATTGTGTATCTAGTTGGAATTATATGCCAGAATATTAATAGATGCATGGACCCATGAACATTAAATTTACATTTATGATATTAAAATCTTCAGTATGTTCTTTAAAATAATCATGAATTTAATATCTAGAGACAAAAAGAGTTATTATGTTAAAAGTGTTATGCCCTGTATACATTTACTAACTTGTTTATGATTTAAAATGTTCTACTTAATAGGTGCTGAGTTTGGAGAGTGTCAAGGCAGATGTGAGCATTCGAGAGTTCCTTAACCACTTGGTGGGACGTAACATGAAACTTTCTATTCCAAACTGTCGTTTGGATTTCTTGAATGCTTCTGCATCTTTACATGTGAATGGTGGTCTTATGGTGCATCAATTGGAAACGCTACTAAATGTGAGTGATCACTTGTATTTGTGAATTGTGTCAGTGCCAGAAGACTGAAAATTTGGACTATATCTGTGGGAGATGTTCTTGTAGATCTTAATGTGTGACCCTGCACACACTTACGACATTGGAAATGTGTAGAGTGCTAGACTACCATTTTGATTTCAGGCTTCTGTAAAACTATAGATCCCCTGCTATGTGATCATTCTTGCCATAATTTGTTTAGTTGAAATATCAGAATCATCAGCGTGGGTGCTGTTACTATTGTCTACCATCATATTGCTGGAACAAAAAATTTTATTTGCATGTACTATACTTTTACCATATTTGTGTGACATCTGTACCATCTCTTCACTGGAATCCTTTGTATGCTGAGTAAGCTTTCACATCAGAAGAGTCAAGTCTTCTGAGATGGAATGCTATGTTAATCAGATGGTAAATGATGACTGACATTTTGATGGATTGTAGTGTCTATGGGCGGTGATCAAATATTATTTCTCTAAATTAGACCATGGTATTTCTGTGTGTAGGTTCACCGTGGTGTTCAGACAGTCTGTCATTGATCCTGTCCACAGTGCCAGGATTCATAAGCTTGTTGATGCTGTTGATATCAGTTTTCCAGAGAGTCTGTATATGGAATTCAGGGAAGCTCCACTGTGCAGTGAAATTTATACCTCAGCCCAATCCCTAGTCAAGTGAATTTAAACAGTAGAGACCAATATCCATGGCTGTGGGCTTTCACCACTTTTAACATCTACCCATACTTTATTTTTGGTGCCATGTGGTCTTTTGGCTGGGTGCCAGAATTTTGGGGTAGTGCCTCCATCTTCAGGGTTCATCCCGATGATGGATCAGTGTGTTTGTTCTGGGCATTTCTATCAGCCTGTGGGGTGCCCGTCACAGCTCAGAAGACTGTAGTCTGAGTAGTTTAACATCATGTTTTATATTTCATGCCCCATAAATTTTGATGTTCTTGCTACTTTATAGACATTGGTTTTAGGATCCTAATAGCAGTCCCCTGTAGTAATATATAGTCTCCTTTTAGTGCTTTAGCTTATGGCTCCTGTGCAAATAATATAGGAAGTTGGTCTCTGATTTTACAGCTTGATTGTTATTTACACTGATTTTACCTTGATTCAGTTTCTGGATTTGTGTGCGAATTTGAGATGGTTGTATGTAGCCTTAAATGCTAATGTGACTCAGAATCCTAACACACCTGAAAAAGCAAGAATGATCTGACTTCTATTTGTAAGGTACCCAGATTCAATTATTTTGTTCTATCTGAGATTTTTGGTGGTTTTACAGAATCATCCAGATGAATGTGAAAATATTTACAGAAATATTTCTGGGTTGTTTGCTCCCACACCCTTCTTACCTCAACATATAGACTAAATTATTCCTAAGCTAAGCACAGCTTGCTGTGTAATGAGATCTCTCAAACCATATATGTCATATAACTCTTTGAGGATGGTTTATTATTCCTATTTTCATTCTATTATGAATTTTGGTCTATTATTTTGGGGGAATTTTTCATGTAGTGTACAGGTGTTTAGGATACAAAAGAAGATCATAAGAATTATTCTGGGCCATAAAGTAGACTCTTGTTTAGGAGGAGTCAGTTTAAGGAATTAAAAATCTTGCCCCTTCCATCTCAAAACATATATTCTCTTCTTTTTTGATTAATGATAAGGACCAATCAATATTATTTTGGAAGTTCATAGCATGAACGCTAGACAACATTGTAATTTTCATCAACCTTTACCTAGTTTGATAAAATTGCAAAAAGGTGTTTATTACTTAGGCATTAAGGTCTTCAGTCATCTTTCTTCATACTTTAAGACTGTGTCTGATGATCGCAAGCAATTTAAATCAATTTAGAAAATTTTCTACATACATATTCCTTTTATTCTTTAGAGAACTATTTTCATTCAAATCATAATTAAGGTTCTGTAATATCATAAAAACTGTATATGTCATTGTTATAAACAGATTGTGTGGGGTACATCCTTAATATTAGTTTAATGTTTATGTCTTCAGTTTTAATGTTTATCAATGTTGATGTTATTTTTTACTCATTTATTCTATTTACCCCCTTTATAACATCAATTTTTATGTACAATGAATCATTTTAACATTTTAAAATTGAATTTCACTTCATCTATGCTACTGTGAGATTTGTCATGTAAAAATGAGTTATATTACTGTGATACATGTCCATTACTGAAGTACTGATTAATGTCTTTAAATGTTTCATATTGTTTTATAAGTATTTTTCATGCATTTGACTGATCTTTCTTACTACTGATATCTAATTTTATCTGTTTGTATAATGAGTATTTCTGTGCATGTAAGATATATGGTGATTTTTTTTTTATTCTGGACTTGGAGGCAACTATATATTGACTCCATTACATATACCTGATTTATTTGTTGTATACAGCTAGTGTGTATATGTGTTTTTGACGTGTTTTATATTCAACTGGTGTTCTCTCCTTCATGGATCCATGGAATGCATGAGGAGTAAATACATAAATAAATAAACTGTGTCCCACGTTACACTACATAACCCCATTTTCTGATAATTTATAAAATAGCTGACCAGAAAATGAAACAGGGTTGGCTTACGAGTTGTCTGGAGGTGAAGAAAGTACGTAAGACAAACTGCATGGATTCATCAGAAAAAGGCATATATATACCAATGTAATAGGAAAGTGGGTGGGCTTAATATTGTGGTAGAGAGTTTACACTTTCATTGGTGGTTTCTGAAAGGAGAGTCCATATATGATGATAAAAAGTACCACATTTACCTGAATTTAGGATGAGAGGTTTTTTCCCCCCTCCAAAATTTATCTCAAAATTGGAGGTAACATTATAATCATACATGAAGTTTGCTTGTTCTGCATTGACCTTTTTGTGGAGGATGATGAGCTTTTAGACATTTTTCTTATATTCAGTTAAACATGACTGTTTCTTTATTTGGGTTGGAGATGTGTGTTTGTCCAGTTTCTGAACGGGGTGAAGTAAAAAATGTAAAGTTGTCTTGCTGTACACTGTGAAGGTATATGGGGCAGTGGAGGTATGGCTGGACCCTTCAGCCTCAACACTAGCAGGAGGCCAGTTTTATGCCCTGGCCACTATACCCCAGGGTAGAGCCACTGGTACCCATTGAGTAGGAGGGTGAGTGGCCCCCAGAGCTGACCTGGGCAGTTTAGAGAAGAAACCAGCTCCTACACTTGCCAGGATTGGAATCATGATACCATAATTCTTAAATCATCCATCCCATACATTATTCACTGTGCCAACTATGCTGTCCTGGCATCACCTGAACACAGTGCTGATGTTATGAAATATGATAGTTAGGTGCATGCCATTGTAGGTGGCCCTGATACCATTCTTTTGAAACCATTATCTTACTGTCAACATGGGTAGATTACCAATGTGTGAGGTTGTGTATGTGGTGTGGCTGTAAAATAACCGGACTGATGTTAGAACATTTTTTATTAAAAAAATTACACAATAGAAATGTTGTAACCCTCAATGTACTCCTCTCCCCGATCCCTACACTGTTTCATGTGAATCTTCCACTGTTGGAAGCAATGCTGCAGGTTGTCTTCTGATAGCTTATTCATGTGCTCCGTCGCTTTTGCCTTCACTGCATCTACGGACTCGAACCTGGTTCCTTTTAACGAAAACTTGATCTTTGGATATAAAATAAAGTCACATGGGGCTAGGTCAGGTGAGTACGGTGGATGTTCCAACACAGTGATCTTGTGCTTTGTCAAAAACGTCTTGACAGACAGGGCATTGTGCAGAACCCATGAGCTGTTCTTCCACATTTCAGGTCTTCTTCTTCTCACCCATTCACAAAGGTTTGTCAAAACCTCCTTGTAGTAGATCTGGTTAATGGTCTGACCTTCAGGCACCCAATCCACATGAACAATCCCCCGGATGTAGAAAAAAAACAACCATAATTGCTTTAAATTTGGATTTGCTGTGCCGTGCTTTCTTTTGCCTTGGTGAACTGGGACTCTTCCAGTGCATGGATTGGCACTTACTTTCTGGGTCATATTGAAAAAAACCATGATTCTTCACAAGTTATTATGTTCTCTAAAAAGTGTGGGTCATTTTCACTGTTTTGAAGAATGTCAGCACAAATGTTCATTCAAATTTCCTTTTGTTCAGGAGTGAGGAGTCTCGGTACCATCTTCGAACACACTTTTTTTATGTTGAAATTGTTATGTAAAATCTGTCGAACAGTTTTCTTGTTAATGTTAATTAACTCAGCAACTGCTCGAATGCTCAGGCGACGATTTTGTCGAACAATTTCACTGACTATTTTGATGTTAGCGTCTGTTTTTGATGTGCTGGGACGACCGGGGCACTGATCATCTCTGATTTCTTCCTTTCCCTCTTTAAACCTTTTAAACCACTTGAAAACTTCAGTATGAGATAGACACTCATCACCGTAAACTTTCTTCAGCAAATCGTATGTTTCTGTAATGGATTTTCCAAGTTTCACATAGTTTTTCACATGGACACGTTGCTCCACGTTAACACTTAATGTGATTCTGACAGAGAACAAGAACACGATCCACTTCAAGCAAAGGCTACTGCCAAACTGCTTGCTGCACGACCTTGAAACTGTAACCGTGAATGGAGGGGGACAGCACAAGCTAATCCCACACACCACTCACTGTTCCCAAATTTACAGGGAAGCGGAAAAAAATTAAGTCCGGTTATTTTATAGCCACGCCACGTAGTTGTGTTTTGTGAGACCCAAACAGAAAGAGAAAACTGTGTATTTTCAAGTTTATACAGAAAGAAAGGTTTGTCATAAAGTACCCAGAAATGTTTACAACTCTTAATCAGAAAATTATGTGGCATATTTTGTGTGCACGTAAAAGGACATCAACACTGTGTGTCCTCTTAAATTGCCTTTGTCTTAGTCCTTACCTGTGTGGGTATATGTAATTACTGTAAAAGGCTGCCCATTATTTCTGCCAACAAGAACTCTTTTTATTTGATATAGGTGCTTATACAGGGTGGTGTAGAAGTCACATGACACTCCACATTTAACATGGTGCCTTTAGTGTCAACTGACTTTTGCACCACTCTGTATGTTTCACCACAACTTGGGTACCATCGTCAAACCCTTACATGTTTGGCGTATGTCCAGTGCTGTCATCAGACTGTCACATGTTTCACTACTCCCAGGGTGCCATCATTGTTTCATTATATGGTTTGGCATACTGTCAATGCCACCATCAGACCATCACATGTTTCTTCACACTGTGGGTGCCATCACTATTTTGTTATGTGTTTTGGCACTGTCATTGCCATCATCAGACTATCAAATGTTTCAGCACACCATTGCTGCCATAATCTGACAATTAAATGCCTGTACGGTGGAAACTGATGTGAAGTTTTTGATTATATCTCCCAGGGTGTAATAAAATGTTTTTCTTCTGTAAACAGTGAACATTTGTTTAAAACATTAATTGTTGATGGAACCATGTATGAGGCTAATCTAATTAATGATTATGCTTTTTCCATTTGTTTCACCATTTACAGATTCCTGTGGGGATGTCTAAAGACCTGTTTGGAACTGGTGTGCAGTTGACAAGGATGAGGTGTGATCCAAGCCCTTGTCATGCAGTTGGTGAACTCTATTTTAATATCAAGATACTGCAAGACAAGCTTAAGGTGGAGAGCAGTGATGCAGGTGAACGAAGGCTAGAAGGCTATGAAAAGATTCGTACTGTTGGGAAAGGTATGGAACATGGCTGTGTACTGTAGAATGCCTTGCCATTTATTGTAATAAGTAAGGGATTAAGCCTTTTATAGTTCTGTTTTCAAAATTGAAATATGTTGTGGCATACATTGTTGATGGAGATTAAAGTAGAACTCAGGAGGTTAAGTGCCATATCAGAAAGAAGGCCTAACAGTAGTTTGCCTGATTAGACTATGCTTACTTCTGAGAAGCATCAGTGGCATTAAGATTAGTATTTACTGCCCAGAAAATGAATTGAGGCAGTTTCTGCCAATGGATATATTTAATTGTCCCACTATTGGACTGGAATAAAAGTGGTGGGTGTTTAACAACACTTGCACTGCAGCTGTCTTCTGTGCATCCATGCCCTGAAATTTAACCCCCTGTTAGTGTGGCACTTTGAGTCAAGTGCAGCACTTTGTCTATAAAGTGATGAACTGTCAGTATTGCACAAGACATGCATCTCTATTCCTTTCTGTCATAACATTTTGTATGGGGCAACTATTTGTCTATTTGTCAGTCCCTCTTGCATTGCATGTCAATTTGAAATGAGAGTTTTATTTTAGTAGACCCGCCATTTGTCTTATTTGGTTCTTATTGTAGTATAACAGTTCCTTACTTCAGTTAGCAAAAGGCTGTAACTGTTACATTTAATTCCTTTATTAGTTGTCCAAATTATACATTTGGCAGATAGGACAGATTTGTTTAAAATTAGGACTTTAGTTTAGGGTGGAAAGGGAATTGTAATGAGTCTGTATAGCAGCTTAGATGGCTCAGAAACAAAGAGGGAGACAGTTTGGGTTGGGTATAGTGACCTAGCAGGTTCACCATTTGTCAGTGTCAAAATTAATGTTTTAGGGATCTTCCTGGAATAGTTGAAAATTTATACTGTGACAGCTTTTGGGCATCTTAAATGTTGCTGGGGAGGATACCATGTTAGTCACACTGGCACATTAAGGAACACGAGTCGGATGAATTTAGGGGTTCACATGAGTTATGAATGGCAAACAACGTTAAGTAAGTAGCAGCCAATGGAGGTAACATATTCAAAATTTTGACTCTTGGACCTATTAGGGAGTAGTGAAATTTAATAGTTAGCCGGTTGGGAAGAGTAAGAAAATATAAGGGGGGATGGATTTGGAACAATGTGAGCTCGTAAACCGAATGCCAGTGGGTATTCTGCTTTGTACTCAGGATGTGATAAATCAGGTACAAGTTACACCAGTTTGATAAACAATTACACAGTTTCAAAGCTGTGATTAGAGCACTGCAGTTAAGTGTGGATGTTGACAGGGGAACGTGTCACACAATATGCAATAATTCTGGAATAACTGAACATAATTTGCATTGTGGACACCACATGGACAAGAAGTGCATAAGGTTTCAACTTTGCATCCATCCACACAATCATCTGTAACATCAGAATTTGGTTAAAAGTACAAACAAATATTATTGTGACCAATTAAGCAATTCCACCTGCAATACTTAGAACACTTAGTTTTCTTGGGATTAAGACATGCGAACCGACTGATGAGCTGAGGCAGGTTATAAGGCTCATAAAGGAAACCTGTCATAGGTTGTTTGTTTGTGGGATGCCAATTTCCCCATTGTCTTCTCTTGTTGTAGTCACTGATGGCCAATTTTTCAAACTGCTTCTAAGATACTCAGAGTTGATTGAAGTCCTGTAAAGGGATTGTCAAATTATTTATATGCCATTTAATTGGCAACTTCAGTCTCTCAGTTTTCCTGTCTGGACACCCAATTGCACAGTGCCTCATGTTCAGACAATTACGATTATATGTGTAAGACCAACAAAAGGCACTGATGTGTGCAGTTGTGTAATGCACAGAAAATGGAAAGCTACAGCTACTTTAGGTACTGGTAGCAGTCACATTAAATTGAAGTTGATAAGGTAGTTGTCAAATGCTGTGATTGCAGTGTGGCTATCTGATGGAATGCAGATGCTTGTTTGTATTCTTGGTTGCATATTCTTGGTTCTAAAATCCTGCATTGTATGTACATCTGACTTGAATACTGTGTAGTGTAGTGGAAGCCTCAAGGTACTTCTCTTCCTCATTCCATATTACTGTTCTTAGTCAGCATTGCTTATGTAGTGCAGAGTGTAAAATGTTGGAATGAGCAAAAATTGGCATTACAAAAGAAAATAAAAGTGGAGACTAAATATACAAATGAAGTAAAAGCTGGGGATATATTCATAAAATAAAACTATCAACAGGCACAAAAGATTGCCCTGCACTACACATTAAAAACTGAAAAGCAAAACAACAGTCAATATAAGTGGCCATCTCTACCCAACATATGGATTTTTAACTATAAACTTTTAACTTAACTATTAATTTTACTTAGGAAGTAACATCCTAAAAAAAAATCATACAATACTACTGTGATTAACGCAACTTACTAGCTGCATGAAATACCATCATTGTTACAATTATTGTAATATATATTTTGTAATATTTGAGAGATCTCACAAATAGTAATATTCTACTTTGTAGTTAATGCCTGATAGTGATTGACATTGGTCAAAACATGATGCATTAAAAAGAAATTAAAAAGTGTTGTGTTAGATGGAGAAGTGTGTTTTTGAGAACTGTGCTCTTCTGGGTTATTACACAGAGAGTAGTGGTAATTTCTTACCAACCTTTTGGGACAACTTATCATTCCCATTCTCAGGGTTCAAGAATCCTCTTGGAGTCTGGAAGAAATTACCACTACCCACTGTATAATAACCCAGAAGAGTGCAGTTCTCAGGTACTTAAAGGCAGAAGCCTGCAATCATGCAAGTGTGTCTTTGTATAACTGACTGAACACAACAGGATGGATGCCATTAAAAGAGCCACAAGTGCATGAGCCCAGCACTTTGAGGTTGAGGTGGCTATTGAAAAGCTAAAAATACACAAATCACCACATACTGATTGAATTATAGCCAAATTAAATAATGCAGGAGGTAGGAAAATTCATTCTGAGATCCATAAACTTACTGATTCTCTTTGGAATAAGGAGGAATTGCCTCAGCAGTGGAAGAAGTCAGTAATTGTACCAATTTTTAAGAGGGATGGTAAAACAGATTATAGTATTTATTGAGGCATGTCACTTTTGTTAACTACATACAAAATTTTATCCATCATCCCTCTGTCAAGGTTAACTCCATATGTAGAGGAAATTACTGGGAATCGTCTGTTTAGATTTCGACGTAATAGGTCAATGACTGATCATATATTCTGCATTTGTAAAATACTTGAGAAGAAATGAGAATGCAATGAAACAGTGCATAGACTATGTATAGACCTCAAGAAGGCCTATGATTCAGTTAGGAGGGAAGTCTTGCATAATATTCTTATTGAGTTTGGTTTCCCCATGTTGCTAGTTGGGTTAATAAAAATGTGTTTAGAAGAAACTTGTAGTATTGTCCAGGTGAGTAAAACTTTTGTTTGATATATTTCCTATTGAACATGGTTTTAAGCAAGGAGATGCTTTATTGACATTAGCTTTTCAGCTTTGCTTTGGAATATGCCATTAGGAAGGTTTAAGCTAACCTAGAGAAGCTGAAATTCGGTTGAACACATCAGGTTCTAGTTTATGCTAACGATGATAATTGGGTGAAGGCATACAAACTGAAATGTAAACAAGTAAACTTTATTAGTAGCTAGGAAGGAGGACAGTAAGTGCTGAGAAAACTAAGTATTTGTTCTTCTCTTGTGAACAGAATTCAGGAAAAAGTACAACATAGACATAGGTATTAGAATAGTATAGAATAGAAGGGCAGCACATTAGTGAACCATGCAGTGTGACCATACTTCATCCTTTGTAAACCCTTATATTCATGCGTTTAGCAGCACCGCACCTTGAACGAAGTGCACTCTCCTGCTAAGAGAGATTTTCTCAACGACACCTGGTTTTATAAAATCTCAACCCCGGTGCCTGAACCTTAATGCTGCTAAAGCCTCACAGTTACAAAGAACATGTGAGGCCATTTCAGATGCCTGTTTGCATCTGTCACACTCAGGACTGTTTACCAGTGTCAGTTTGTGTAGATGTCCTTTCAAATGACAGTGTCCTGTTAGCAGTCCTGTCATTGTTCATAGGTGGTTTATACTCAGGTAAGTAAGTCTCCAGTTTTTTTAGCAGAGGGTCTTTTAAGAAAGCCCTTAGCTTGCTCTTGTCCATGAATGGACTGCCTATGCCCATGTTTCCCATTTGTCCAGCCCCTGATTACCTCCCTGGCAACCTTGTCATCATCAGGCCATTGTGCAAGAACATGAATGCATTACCTACTTACTTATTACTTACTTATTTACTTACTTACTTACTTACTCACTCCAGGGACCACATTGCTTCTTGAGAAGCTAACAGGTCTTCAGCTAGCCAAGAAATTCCTCACATTTTGTGGAACCTGAAGGCTCATTACTGCATTTGTAAGTGCCCGCCACCTGTTCCTATCCTGAGCCAGCTTGAACCAGTCCATACCCCCACATCCCACTTCCTCAAGATCCATCTTAATATTAACCTCCCATCTATGCCAGGGTCTCCCAAGAGGTCTCTTTCCCCCAGGTTTCCCCACCAAAACCTGTATACGCCTCTCCTCTCCCCCATATGCGCTACATGCACTGCCCATCTCATTCTTCTTTATTTGATCACTTGAACAATATGGGATGAGGAGTACAGATCATTAAGCTTCTCATTATGTGGTTTCACTCCCTTGTTACCTCTTCCCTCTTAGGCCCAAATATACTTCTCAACACCCTATTCTCAAACACCCTCAGCCTACGTTTCTCCCTCACTGTGAGCGACCAAGTTTCACACCCATGCAAAACAACAGGCAAAATCATAGTTCTGTATATCTTAATATTTGTATTTTTGGCTAGCAAACTGGAAGATAAAAGATTCTGCACTGAATGGTAGCAAGTATTCCCGGATTTCAGTCAGCTCTTAATTTCTTCCTGAATAGAATTTTGATTTGTTAAGGCTGTTCCCAAATACTTGAACTCTTCCACCCTTTGAAAGGAACTATTATCAATCTTTATACTGTGACTTCATCCTGCATTCTAATCTCGAGACATGATCATGTACTTAGTTTTATCAGCATTTACTTGTATTCCAGTCTCCTTACTAGCAACTACTGAAGCTTCTGCGTTTTTCCTTACAGTATGTATGCTTCCTCCCTATATATTAACATCATCAGCATAAACCAGAAGCTGATGTGTACCATTTAATTTCAAGCCATCCTGGTTTACCTAAATCCTCCTAATGGTGTACTCTAAAGCAAAGTTGACAAGCAATTGCGATGGAGCATCTCCTTGTTTCAAACCATTCCTAATAGGAAACAAGTCAGACAAATTCTTGCCTACCTGGACTCTGCCATACACTTCTTTCAGACACCTTTTTATTAGCCTTACCAGTTTCATGAGGATACCAAACTCAATGAGAATATTATATAAGACCTCTCCCCTAACTGAATCATAAGCTTTCTTGAAGTCTATAAATAGATGATTCACTGCTTCAGTGTATTTTCATTTTTCCTCAAGTATTTGATAAACGCAGACTATATGATCAGTCATTGACATTCAGAACAATATCATTACACCAGCAACCTCTCAGAACTATGTATGACACCCTATCACTAAAAAACTCTACTATCTTAACTGCTGATACTGTTCTGTGGTGTACAAAAATCCTGTTTCCAATTGATGATTTTTGTTTCCTTTTCCATAGAAAAAATATAATTCCCTGCTCTTCCTGTGCCCCCTTTGTCCCACCTAACCTCCTGCATACCCACTGAATCTAATTTATATCTTGTTAATTCCCTAGCTGCTGTTGTAAGTTCCAAATCTCATATCCCTTTTTCGTTGCTTAGGTCGTATCACAGTATCAGTCCAAGTTCGAGGCTTTCTGCCGGAATGTTTTGTAACAAGATACATTTTACAGTGAGGAGTTGTTAACACCTCACCAAGGTGAAGGACCACCCTCTGTTGGCTGTCTGCGACTACTTATTCAATATACTAATAGCTACCCTCCATATTGGAGGCCATTTCTCCATCTGCAACCTAGGACACACCATGCCCTGGTGACAGGGACCCATTTATCATGTGAACATGAATGTAATCAGAAACTAAGTACCATGAGGTAGGAGATCTTTCCCTATACACCAAAAATACATTGAAAATGTATGTACAATGTATGAAGGTATAGTTATTGCAATAAGCCCAAGCACATTTTAAAAACTGTATACCAAATGAAAAAAATACTAAGTATTGGGAGATTGCATAAAAAGTGGCTTAATGGCATGTACTACTTGCCCAGTATTCAGGTGATCAGATCAAGAAGAATGAGGGTGGGAACGTGGTCCATGTGGCAGAGAGGAGAAGGGCATACAAGGTTTTGGTGGGGAAACCTGAATGAAAGAGGCTGCTTGGAAGACAAAGATACAAGGATAATATTGAATGGATCTTAAAGAAATGGGATGGGAGGGCATAGACTGGATTGATCTGGCTTATGATAGGAACACGTGGCAGAATTCAGAGAATGTGGTTAGGAACCTTCGGGTTCCTTAAAATGCCAGGAATTTCTTGACCAGCCAAAGAATGTTTAGCTTCTCAAGAAGGATTCTGCTCCATGGTGTTAGGTAGTTTATGTTGTTTATCTTACTGGTCACCCTTTTTGCCATGATTTAATGAGCATGGCCCTGCTCTTGTGACAGTACCTCCTCCATGAATTTCTTCTTCCTTTTGTGATTTCCTCTTGCGCTTGCAAAAGCTGAGACCTTGTTTGTATGAGTCCCAACCATTAGTGTTTCTGGCCCTGTTAATAAATTAACCTTCTTTGGGTTGGCATTTTGCTCACTCCTCTAGCTACAGGTGTGCAGATACACAGACCCTTGAAGTAGAATGATCTTGAAGGTAATGGTAAACATGATTTTGAACTTCAAACTTGCTGCTTGTTTTTGGGCTATAAAACATAAAATCAAACACAAGAACTAACATACACCTCTAAGTCTGTTAAATCAACATTATCAAGATAAATGTCAATGGAACTCTGTGATGATATTCTGCCTTTCAGGTGTCGTGAAAAAACCTGATGATAGAAGACCACATGGGTGTGGGCAACAGGAATATTCAGAGTCACTGAAATGATGGACATAGTTTTGAGACATAATAACTTTTATGAGAAGAGAGATGTATAGATGGGATTTGCTGTAACTTGTTGATCAACTCATAAAGTTCTTTAAGTCTTTTTTTGCATATAACATGCACATGCATGATATAATTTTAGCTGTAGTAAGCAATGCCACCATTGCTGTGGCTCATCACTGGATTTTTTTTTTGTGGGTACTAATCTCATTTACACAGAGAAAATCCAAGATTTATGTCTTCTGTGAGAGACAGTCAACACAAGTTTAGCGGCAGTCGCTCTGGAAACACTTCATTGTATGTGGCAAGAAATTGCATACTATGTAATGTTTGCAGTGCTGCATATGGTGTGCACATTGAGATCTTTTAAGGTATATTTGAAAATATTATGAGTTGATGAACATGTTATAGCTAATCCCATCCCTGTATCCATCTTATCACAGAAGCTTTGTATGAAGAGTAAGTCCGTAATTTTTTATGACCCTATATTGGCGTGGAGTTATTTGAGTTATTGTGGTGTTTCTTAATTTAATTTATGATCAGGAATGGTGTGACTGTTTTGTGAAAGGAATTTCACGTGATATTAATCTCGTGTTGTTAGTGATTTACAGTCCATGCTCACAGGATGGAGGCGAGCACTGACTATTAACACTTCTGTTCTTATAGGAGCATTTGGTACTGCTGTCCTGTATCGCAGAGTCTCTGATGACACATTGGTTGTTATAAAAGAGGTAAACATGATCGATCTCACAGCATCAGAGCGACAGATGGCACTTAACGAAGTGCAAGTTTTATCAAGTTTGGACCACCCGAACATCATTAGGTGAGACTGTCAAATTAGTTACATGATTTGTGAAAATATAACTCATTATTGGCCATGCTTTTTTTGCTGTGTGTGTTGTTTAAATTTTTAGTTGCGGTATTCCATATTAGAGTTTCATTTGGGAAAACAGGTTCTTTGCAGGTGTTGGTGAGCAGAAATGCTTTACTTGTTTGCATTTGGGAGCACTGGGTGTCATGTCAAGACTCGAAGTTTTGTCCAGTAAGTGACCAAATAAGATCTTGAAGTATGCAAGAACTGTTTCCATTTAAACCCTTACCTCGGATCTCCGGGGGGGG
>Ga0268261_10000880_pt1 | contig 19945 bp, 13 predicted proteins | sample TergutNc150P1_FD_190353 | JGI IMG/M metagenome (GOLD analysis project Ga0268261, IMG submission 190353) | Nasutitermes corniger P1 segment gut microbial community from laboratory colony in Florida, USA - Nc150 P1 (SPAdes) (version 2) | ecosystem: Host-associated > Arthropoda: Insects >...
GGGGGGGGGGGGGGGGGGAAGTGTACCTTATACATGTATATATCTAGTCCAAGACTACTACATAGTTTTAAAATAAAATGAGATGTAGCAGCAGTGATTTAGAAAAACCCATGTGTGTAGAAGTGTAAATTAGTTTATTGTAAATCATCGACAGTGGATGACCGTTGAAGTCTGTTAAAGTACATAGTCCATCGACAGTGTGTTAAGAGAACTTACACATTAACAGAAGCCAGTGTGTGAAAGGGGTAACCTTCTTTATATTGTGTGGTCTCATAAGGTACGCATAACAGATGTCACTAGGATACGAAGAGAAACTGAGCAATTTCAAGAGCTGAGACTGGGAATAATAATTTGCATGGAAGATATGAAATTTTTTACTGGATTTTTGTAAACTGCGCTCATAAGAACTGTGACAGAGAGGGAGAGAATATGATCAAAGATTGTCATGTTTGGTTATTCCTTTTCAGAGTTGCAAGTAGTTGGACAGCTGCAGCAGGGAAGTTTGTTGAGGAACTTTTGGAAAAATCCACGAAGTTCTGGTTTGTAGAAAAAAAGAATGTCAAGAATAAGTCATATGGTGACTTACTTGTGGAGCTGGCAGATGAAAACCTGAGTTTGAGTAATGAGTTGTGCAATAATGAATATGCAGTGTTGTGTGAGGATCTTTTTGAGGAAGGTATGTAATTTATTGATAAATGAATTAGAAAGCATAGTGACTGTGTACAAACTGTAAATACCAGAGGCTAGTGCTGTAATTGAGAAACATATGCTAATCGTTACAGTAGTAGTTGGGTTCAAGAGATTAGAATAGAATAAAACTTCTTCTTTTTCCTCTTAAGGTGCTGCAACTTCAGAGAAGTTTTGTCCTTCTCAACGAGTTTCTTCCATTTGGTCCGGTTTCTGATGCAGTCCTTCCAGTTTGTTATTTTCATCCTCGTTACATCGCTCTTTACATCATAATAGAATAGACCAGTACATTTTATTTACATTCCAAGGAGTGAATCTTTCATGGGACTGGGCTAAGGACATAGATGATGATGTGGAAAAATATTCTTCTGATGTAATTTAGAGGAATACTGCAGTGGTGTACATTTTACTTTTTAAAGACTTGCGCTCATATGTGAGTGCACATGGGAAAATGCCCGTGGAAATTAATTTCATTTATTTAGAAAACATGGAAATTTACAGCCTATGTCAGGCATGATGCAAAACCTCTGTTTTATTTTCCACAAATTGCTGTTCATTTCATAATTTTATCATTTTCTCTTCCAGTAATACATTTCACATAAACCATGTGCTAAACCCTAGTAGGATAAAGGCTAAAATATGGGCCTTTATTTTTGATACTCCCCATAAACGTATGTGATTTTAAACCTGAAGGTTGTGATAGCTTCATATACCTAAGATCAGTTTTAAACAGTGAAGACAATGTGGATAGGCATTTATTCCAGAATTATAACAACAAATTGCACATACTAGGCACATATGAAACTCTTCAGGCCCAAACTGATGTCTTGAAACACTAAATTAAAACTATGTAAGGGCCTAATACATCTCATACTGACATAATGGTTTATAAGCCTGGTCAACAAGCATGGGAGAAATGAACATGTTTAGAATATTTGAATGGAAGATTGTAAGGAAAATATGTGTACCTGTAAATGGAGGGAAGTGTTGAAGAATAGGAGCAAACCTGGAGATAAAGTATGTATTACAAAGGGCAGATATTGTAAAATTTATAAAATTTCTCCATCTGAGATAGTATGATCATGCTGAAAGAATGCAAAACCAGCAGGTGCCAAATCAAGTTACAACAGCTACAGTGAAAGGAACAAGGGATAGAGAAAGATCATGTAAAAGGTGGAGTGGCAAGATTCAAGAGGATTTAAATGTAATGAGAATAAAAGAAACTGGTCAGAGACCATTGGGAATGGAGGAAGATTGTATTGGAGGCCAAGGTACACAACAGACTGTAGTGCTGTAGGAGGAGGAAGAGGAGGAGGAGAAGAAGAAGCAACAGAAGAAAAGGAAAAATAATAATTCATTTCAATCAGTATTTATTAGTGTACGGGCATAACAGCACGTGTCAGTTATAAAGCCAGCACAAAAACACAAACACAAAAACAGTACAAATACACATAAATGAAAACACTAAACAAACAACAACAGTATGGCAGCAGTAAGAAAATGAGCGGTATAAATGCAGTACTGGGACAAAAACCCTAAACCCTGAAAATCTTAGATAAGTTGATTAAAATAGTTACAGATTAGTGCAGAATCTATGAAGTAAAGAGATTTCCTAAAGATAATCCACATCACTGCACACAAGGTTAGCAGCTGAAACACATCTAGCAGAAAAGAAATCCTTACAAGTGACAGTAAAGAGTAAGGAGTTTCTGACATTGGGAGGACAAAATGAAATACCAGTAATATGCAGAAGAGATGGGCAGTAACAAAAATAACGACAACGATGTCGATGATGATGATAATGGTGACAACAACCAACAGCAGCAGCATCAACAGCAGTTTTGGCAATGATGACAATGACGACGACAACAACAGCAATAAAATCTTGTTTGATAATTCAGTTCGTGTTTATTAGTGTGCCAAGTCAACAGCCAAATGGACAATTACAGAAACAGCACAACATGCTGACACAGGGGGCAATAAACAAGGAACAAACAGATAAAACAAACAAAAGAACACTTAAATAATTAATTAGGACATCATGTAATAAAGAACTAATAATAATAATACCAAATTTGAGTGTCATAGTTTGCTTACTGAAGGTATCTTGTTCATGGAAGTGGCATAACTGGTAATAAGAGGATAATTTTGAAGGATGGACTTGATGATGGTGATAAGAAGGAGAAGAAAACACACAAATAACAAACAACAAATGGGAAAAATGGAAAGAAGGTAACGATAAAGAAAAACACACATAGCAAACAACAAATGGAAAAATTGGAAAGATGGTACAAAATAGAGTTAATTAAAATAATCCTACCTAAATTACACCCACAATAAAAGTGCAACATTGGAGACAAACTAGAGAGTAAAATATGCTAAAAGGTTTGATTTACACTGTAAAAATATTTATTTCTAACAAGATGTGAAGCACAACAGACTTTCCCATGAACAATACCAACAACAACAACAACAGTGACCACGACCATGATGATAACAACAGCAGTAATAATTTTACATAATAAAAAACAAATACCGAAGGAGATAAAATCGAAATATAAAGAAAGTGGAAATTACAAAATTGGAGGACAGGACATAGAAAGCCATTGAAAGAACAGAAGGAAATAATCAACAAAAAGAATAGGCAACAATTGATAGTATGAACCACGGGATAAGTAGGAGGTATACAATAAATTGGAATCAAATAATATTAGATTTAATTATGTTTTTTATCAAGATACCACGGTGATTGAAAATATCAATTTTTCTACTTATGACAGTAGTTACAATAACATACCAGGCACAATTGAGAGGGACAGATACAAAGTGGCTGCCCTGATCTCCCGGACTTTAATTGTGGGGTGCCCTAAAGAATGCTGCAGAACCCGAGACTTGAAACCGAGATTGCCTGTGCTGCTGTTCAGCTACAAACAGATGAAGTATACCACTCTGTTGCATGTCTTCAATAAGGCATTGACACTGACAGTGGATATTTTGAACATTTGAGACTAAGGAAAACAAGACAGCAGTGTGCTGATATCTGCCTTCGTTACTTATTGATATATGGATGAATAAGTGTGTATGCATGTTTTTGGGATGGCCTTTATAAGTTGTCATGGCAGCATACTTATGTGTATGAATTATTGCCTTTCAAAGCAGCATAGACAAAACAATATCTGTGATCTTGTTTGAACATTGTTTATTGATCATATGTTTCCAGTTTATTCTATACACTGGAAAAAATGTTCCCACTGATTTTATTTGTGTTTCAGCATTGACAAAGTGTGATATGCTGCAGGAGCAGCAGTTTTGCAGGACACCATCTCCACAAAGTCCAGTATGTCCTGTCAGTAATACCGACCAAAGCACTGGCCATGTCAGTACACAGGGTGACAACAGCAAGTGTCGCTCTGTTCAGGTATTTATACACACATATTCTGTTACTCACTGTGGGCATGCATTGTAAAGTGCACATGCATATTGAAAAAAATTTGTAGGCATGTGCCACACAAGTGTATGCTGTAACATTGCCAGCTCGAACTAATGCTTCAGAGGTGTGTCAAAATGTTGGAGCCATTATAGTAATTATGTTGTACACGGGCCAGTGATAAGGTTTTGCCTTTAATACACTGTACTGTAATAATAACAACCATATGGTGCCACTGAAATGTGAAATCCATTGTTTCATGAACTGTGTAGTTGTATAATAATGAAAATGAGCCAGTAAAGTGTGTAATGACTGGCATTTCAACAACTCTGCTAGTTTTTCCATGCAGTGAAGAAATCACCACAGGTACAGTATAGAATGAGGGACCATTTGACACTTTTGCTAGTTATTTCATATAGTAATGATCTTGATCCTATTACGCTTAGAGTGAGGATCCATTCTATACTTTAACTTCCTATTTTTGTAGAATAATAACCTGAAGATAGTTCAAGCATGAAATGAGGAGTCACACTTTGTGTGTTTCCTATGATAGTGATCTCTCACCAGTGACAGCATGGAATGAGAAACCATTCAACACTTTCTAGTTTTTTCATAGAAAAATATCCCAACCTCAGTTAACGTATAGAAAGATCTGACACCATTTAGAGTTTACAGTGAGGAACCATTGCACTTTAAGTAGTTATTTCATACAGTGACAACTTAAGTATGAATACAAGGCTGACCTCAGTTACAACAGTCACTCTTAGGAATCCTACGCGCTGCTGAACAGTTGGCTCACCCATTTTACACTACACACTAATTTTGCAGTATAATGTTTAAATGTAATTTTCACCTAAATTGTTGTATACAGGGTACTGAGAATTTTAGAGTTCATAGATTCAAAGTTCTAGTATTGTTTTCGGGTACAGCATTTTGTATCACACATCCTTGGCTGGAGTGGAATGCCACATTTTTAGAGTTCATAGATTCAAAGTTTTAGTATTCTTTTCAGGTACAGTATTTTGTATCACACAACCTTAGCTGGAGTGGAATGCCACATTTTCGGCAGAACCACCTTATTGACTGATTTTTTGGTTCTTTAGCATTCTCTGCTGCGAAGCAAATCATTGCCAGAATCCTTAAACAAAAGAATTTCGGCAGTAGCATAATCTTCCAAGCTCAAGACACTTGAAACTTAATGTTCCTTGTTTGCACTATGCATTGCACCAGTTCCTGTCTTCAGCATTTTGACTGTCTTTAATATACACACACACACACACACACACACACACATACATGCGCGCGCGCGCGCGCACATGCACGTATATATATTTTAAAAAAATCACTCTCAAAACCAGCAGGAATGTTAAAGGGCAAATAACATGCTTTCAGAATGGAGTTACAAGCACCATCTACTTATTGAAGTGGAAACTGTGTCAGGGCCTCGCACAGAGAGTGTTATCTTTATTTTTGCAAGGGTAAAGTGGTTGATATTTGAAGCTGACCATGTATCTCCTTATGAGTCTGGGGTTTGGGGTGTATGAAAGTGTATCTCTATTTCACTGTATGTCTTTCTGACACGTTCATTTCAGTATGGGGACGCCTTTACTTTTTGTGCAAATTTACTAGTCAACAAGGTTTTTTTCTTTCATGTCTTTCCCTACAGGATTATATTCATGACCGTAATGTTCAGTGGACAAAGAGAGAGAAAAAGAACCTCCGCCAGACTGAGGACTGGATGAATGGAGGAGGTACAGATAAACATGTAAGTACAAACTGAGAGTAAAATACATGTTTTCTTGTATGGTGGGGGACTGGACTCACTTGCTTCAGATCATCCATTTTTTCCACATTCCTTCCCAAGTCCATGCCATTGACAGAAGCAAAACATTGCCATTCATGGTCCACCTGGCTGCAGGTTACCTTTGCCAGACCACATCTTTGTCATTACCCTATCCATCAGAAGTAAAAAGAATCCCATTCTTGCTAGGTTGGCAAAGGTAATCTGACTGGATTCTGTAAAAATATTTTGAAATAGTGTGATTGAAATATTTCTTGAGAAGCATACTTTATTTAAGTTACTGTTATTCTTTCCTGAAAAATACAGGGAATTCGCAAAGTGCCACTCTTTTCTCTGCTACTTTTAAATGTTCTTCCTTTTTTTTTTTAGTTGCTTCCCCCCCCCCCCCCTCTCTCTCTCTCTCTCTCTCTCTCTAGGAGCTTCCTCTTGATTTGTTCTTTTTCCAGTTCTTCTCGGTCGTGTAATTATGTCCCTGTAGGTATGCAGTTCATTGCATTTTACTGATCTTTTTGTTTTTTATTATGTGTTCCACCTATTTCCCTTGTCTTTTTCAAATTCTTTCTGTAATTTATTCCTGTGGTGTTTTGTTCCAAGTGATCGTATTAGCTGTCATTTTAGAGTTCTTCTAAAATAGTAGTTTACAATTGTCTGTACTTTGTCATAAACGGTTTGATGTGTCTTCCATATTTCATGGTCGCATAAAGGGAGTGGATTTGAGTGTTGGGCACTGCTTGTTATAACATAAACATCACACATTGTGCAGTGCTGAGTTCTGCTTGCATACTGCTTGCTCACACTTCTGCCACTGTCTGTCAAAGATATGGGAAGATAATTTAATCTGCTTGCTGTTTGCTTGTAGGTAAGGAAGCTGTCTTTCAGATTACATGTAACTCAGTGTCCAGAAACTTGTTCTTTTATCATTTCTTTGACCTCGGAAGTGTGGATTGAATTATTTGAATTGTTTTCATGTGTGCGTAATCAGCTTTATTCTCTGCCGTAGGTGCATTAATTATTATGTTATATCTGGTGTAGTAGTGATATTTGTGAACTTTATGAGGTTGCACTCTACATAGACAGCTAAGTGCTATAATCTGTTACAGGAAATTTATAACTATACAGAGCTTATAGTCCATGGGGCATAAAAATCAGTTCTTTTTCCATTGTGTGATTCAATTTTGTTAATATTTGCATTGGTATTTGAAAGTTCTGTTAGGCACCTGTGAACAATGTGCTCAATTCTTCTTGCTTATCTGAAACTTCTTGTTGATTGTAACACTGCGAATAGATCCTGTTTTTTCCCCCCCTCTTTATGCATGTACAATGCTGTGCAGACAAGGAGCAATTTTGGTATGTAAACTTGATCTCATTTAGCAAGAATGGTTTGGGACCCATTGATAATTCAGGCACATTATTGCACCTCCCTCTTTTCCTTTGTTACCCTGCTGGGGTAAAAGAACTGGGGAACAGACAGGAGTGCCCGTTACCACATATAACATGTATGTGAAAGTCGGGAACAATAAAAATTTATTAAAGAATTATTAAACTTATAAGTTATGGATGTGTTAAGTTAGAGTTGTTATGTTTTGTCCCAGCTGATGGCTCACTGCCTTTTTGTAACAAAATTAGATTGACCAAACAAAACGTGCTTGGTGTTGTGGGCTAATCAGTATCCATAACCAAATAACTTACTCACCCACAGTGCTGGGGGCAGGGACTTTCACTTGATCCCTTCCTGGTCTGAAAATTTAGAATTTTAGCTGAGACACACTTTTGACAGGTCTGTCTAGGTGAAGGAATCGAGGAGGAGTAACATACACATCTCACATTTATTTTGAACTTTGCAATATGTATCTTCTGCGATAATATAAACCATTCTACAAAACATTGATTTGTTTCTTCAGTTAACAGGGTTTCAGCACTTCCTGCATATTCATCTTACTCATTTAATTGTCTAGGGGTAAAGAAAATTTGTATATAATCTCATCTGTTCTTAATTCTTCCAAGCAAGTTTACTGAACTTCATTTAATCCCAGAATTTTGGTCCGGTAATTTGACATTTAATTTGAAACTTTCTTCAGATTTTATACTTCAGCATGTCCTTAAATTTCAGTGTGAATTTTGTATTTTGTATTTAAAGTTGTTTTTATTCATCTGATATTTAATCTGTAAGTGACGAGGTCGGTATTTAAATTTGAGCACTTGGTTTATGAAAAACATATTATTTGAATGGAAAAAGTTAATATTATGAAATAATTGGCACTTTGTAGACAGTAAAATAGAGATTATATAGCATGTCTGGAAAATGTAGGAAATTTCCCTGTTGCCTAAACATACATCATTTCTTATGTGTGTGTTTTTTTTTTACATGTGTTTGCATGTGCGAACATAGGTTGTATAAAGGTTAAATTCAAGATACCAGGTTATTGCTCTGTACCTAGTTCTGGTACTGGAACTGCAGAACATCAAGACAAGCCCAAATAGTTGTTTTCTATTAAAGTATTTATTAAATTGCTCTACAAATTGCTGTGAATAGAAGAAAAAATAAATACAACTAGATTTTGCAAGAACTGACAAATATGAAATTCTTCCAATTCTGTTATTATTAGGAACATGGACCTCCCAGCAACCTGTATTATTTATTTTGCTAGTGATTCTACCCTGATTCTGACATATTACTTTATTACTTAAATTTCAATATCCAAATTCATAATTTATATATAACTTTGCCAGTAAACTTGACTAATGATTTCTGGTTACCTTTGTCATAGTCAGTGCCAAGATTATCCTGCCCATTTCCAGCCAAATTCTATTACCAAAAAAAACATTTAATTCCTACCTTTCATTGACAGTAATTTTCACCTGGTAATTCATGATAACGACACAGTGTTACAGCACCTCTCACGACACAGTCAACCCAAACAGTTTGGAGGCGGAGACCAAAGAGAACTTGTGTCTTCAAGTCTTATAACTTGTTCCACACAGGTTGGTCATACTGGAAATATGAAAGCCCCCAAAAATAGTGATGACAAATAAATAAAAATCTGTAAGTTGCATTTCTCAAGCCTTTACAGATTAAATTACTTGGCATGGTCTGTCTGTACATACATAGGGAGCATTTGTTCAATAATATGACTTGATACACAGTCACTACGAAATGCCTGGATATAAAATAGTTGAATTCCAATTAAGTAAATGCAATAAATTAATAAATGAAGTAAATGAATAAATGAAATATATGCCAAATTACTGCACTTCCCAATTCTTGCCTGTCCTCCCATAACTGCTGTTCTTATATCTATACGCTATTTCATGTCTGTGTTTAGTACTTCTTTCTACCTCTTTCCTTATTTGGTTCCTTGACTTAGACCTTGGTTTCTCAATAGTTGTCTTTTCCATTATTTTCATTTGTATGCCCAAAGGATGCTGTTGGCAATGTGTAATAAGTTCATATTGCCATGTTCTCAACTTAACCTGTATACAGCAAATTTGTTAATGTAGGACTACATCTTTCCTAGTGTTGTTAATACAGTTACAATAGGTATGATCTGAGCTTGAAACATGGATGGAGACAAAACATAAATTGTGGGGAAATATTTCATGATGAAGAAGAGAGTAAATTTTACTAGGTCATGGTATGGTAAAATAGTAGAGTTTATTTACTGTAGTATTAAATCTTTGGATTATAATGCCATATAAGGTTGGTAATTATACAGGTTGTCTTTGTCAAATCTCCCTCATTTCATATCATCACTTCGGAAAAAGTACAGCAGCTGAAAAGATACCATTTGTAACCTCAGGATGGTAAACTGAAAGAACTTATATGTACAAAAAGACAGATAACAGTTGGTACAGATAGTAAGCTATTTCATGTGGCACAAATAATGTTAATTTCATGCTCAGTTTCTTGCCATGAATGTTGTGGGCTCATAATGTTGGGAAGTTAGGCACAGGGTTGACATGTATGTACTCCATAGAAAAAAATCTAGAAGAGTGGTGGGCATGAATACAGTGATCAAGAAAATGGTCTATTATGCCCAATCCAGCTGTCAGGGAAGGTGCTAAGAGATCCTGAAACAAGCACAAGCCAGACACCATTGGATATGGTACCTGTAGTTCCTTGGACACTTTGTAAATGGATTTGGTTAGGCCTCATGGATTGCATGGCAAATTTGTCTGACCTTGTCACCAAAAACTTGTCAGACTGGGCCTTGAAGATTTTCTTATCTGGCTTATCACATTTGTGAACTCAATAAGAGTTTCTTTGCACTGTAGTGATTGACTTCATTTTTACATACCACACAACAATCCACACCCACTGCTTAAAAGGTGTCATTTTTCATGTAGTGAGTGCAGTACTATGCGGCAGAGCCACGTCTTCAGTTACACAATGAAGTTCTTTGAGTTTCCCTTTCTGATGCCACAGTTTGTATCATTTTAGTTCTTACACTTTCACTACAATGATAATCTGATATTGGGAAAGTTTGACAGGGTACAACCTGATATCTGTGCCCTTTTGGGATTTTGGGCAGCGTAGAATTGTAGTTTCTTGCCGATGCATTGTCCTGAAATATTGGTAAGAAATTATCATTCTTTGCTGCATGAAATCCCAAAAGAGCGCAGGTCTCATTTACATCATGGCTGAAGCCTAAAGTGACGCAAAGTACAACCTGTATTTTTGGACTTTGTTTTGGAGCTGTTTCCATTGTTTTTTTTTTTTTATATAGGAATATGGAGAAAGTGCGCAAAGTGATATGGAAGAAGTGCTTGGCCATGGAATGTTATACCAGAAAAGGAAAGACATTTCACCTGGAACATACTCACATGTTGAGCAAGTGGGAAAGTGTAATGAAAGTAGCAGTTCGGAAGCATCACACGGAGTTGCAACAAAACCGTCATCACTATTGCGTCTATTGGATTTAATTGATTGTCATTCAAATTGTGATAGCAAATCCATGAGTCAACCAGATACTAGGAACTCACTGTGTGCTAGTAAGAAGAATTTATCTGTAGAATACCTTCCAGCAGGAGCAAATTTAAATGTTACTAATAAAAAGTCAAAAGATGCAAGAGACACAAAAAGTACATGTTTAAGAAATAAACAGAAGCCTGCTGGTGTAAGAAACAGTTCTTATCCCCTACCGTTAAAGATTACAAACAACTGTGATACTGTGTTGGGTGTTAGATCATCTCAAAGCACAAATGCACCATTAGACACAGAAAGCAGTGAAGTGCAAAGTCCGGTCAAAAAACATACTGAGCTCTGTGATAAAATTGCCAAGAAGGAACAACAGTTGGATTGCCTGCAAATGGAAGCAAACAGCAATAATGAAAATGATAGTTGTAGAACAGAAAATATTGGTGGTGTGCCATGTGACATTACTAAGAAAGAAACATCAGTGTCTACAAGGAATTTCTTTAATGTTATTGCAAAAAATGTGGAAAATTCAACACAGGCCAAGAGGAAAAAGGTGTTTGATGGTGTGAAGAATAATTCTGTCTCCCCAAACAATATTTCTGACATGAAGGCAAAACAACATAACGCTGCACCTGGAGCTGTGTTGAAGCAAGAAGCATCAGGGAATGATACACATGGCAGGAGTGTAGATTCTCTTATAAGGTAAGGAACAGATACAATCTGTATGGTGCAATGAACATGTTATGCTTATTTGTGTATCTTAACCCTACAAGTGCCAGGTTTAATTTTTACATTCACAAGTGAAAGCACTACAGAACTGGGGCTCAACAAAACTACACACCAATGCTGTAATTTTTAATCTGCATAGCACCATACAAGTGCAATAAATTAAACTCTATAAAGTAACTGCTTTTTTATGTTTATTGTTAAGATTTTGGACACTACTATAACAAAGCTGTGTGTGACCAAAAATTCAGTGTACAAAATAATGCTTACTGTGTTAGCAAGGGCTGTGCAATGGCTGAGTTGGTTAGTCACTGGTCTCTGTCTGAAGAGGCCAACGTTCGAACCCGTACCAGTCCATGAAGGATTTGTGGTGGTAGAAGTGGTAGTGGGGAAGGTTTTATTGGTCATATTCATCTGCCCTTAATCCTATATATGATCTTAGCAGTTGAGAGCATTGTTAAATTAAACACCTCTCTGTTTTAGCAACTTGCTTTACAATTTTATGACATACTAGCAGGGGTACCTGGCATTGCCTGGGATGACCAATGGTGAAACCGGATAGCAATGTTGTGTATCATATAACAAAAAAGGGGGACGGAATAAATTGTGAAAATGTATCGGAGTAAAATATGTGCCATGTTACGTACGAAAGGGTTCACAACTTACGCAGAAGCGCACACGTGCAAGAAGAAGGCTGCATTGTGAATGAATTAAATGTCTTGTTCGACAATGAATTGGAAAGCAAGGACATGTAACGCAATTGGAATGTTATCATCTGTTTGAAATGTCACTGAAGTCCTTTGTTTTCCCCTCAGGAGCCGGAATGTATATGTTTGTAGGGTTTCTGACCCTTGTGCATGCAACATATAGTTGCCCATGTGAGAAGCATGGATCACAGTGTTGTCATGCCGTTCGCGAAATATTTCCCAGAAAGGACGAAACAGGTTGAGAAGCTCGAAGAAGATATATAAACACAGGGGCTTCTGACACAGACACACACGTGACTCTCAGGATTGGCAGCACTGTGTTGTCATCCTGTTAATGAAACATCTCGCTGGAATGACAGGAAAGGGTGAGAAGGTGAAAAAATGTGTTGCCCGTAGACAGGGAACGGAAGAAGGATGGACGAGGTTAGATAGGTTTTATGTTATCCTTTGCATAAATGCAATGCAATTTCAAGTGCAATTCATTAGTCACTTCCTTCCCGTCTCATCAGGTTTCCATTTTCACACACACGCATTGCATTCACTTCTCTGTGTTTTCATTGCACAACCCACCGCCATCCGTGATGTCACACCAGCACGTGCCGCATCACGGATATAAAGCAATAGTGGGGCAGTGTGGCGTCAGCAGCCATCTACTGCGCACGAATCCGCACCCGCTCCAAACAGACTAGGTCGAAGAGGTGGGAAAGGTGAAATATTGTGGGCCCATACATACCCTACGGTCTCTTCCAGACCACGGGGGAGATGTGTGCAAAGTTTGGTTCTGATCGGTTCAGAAATGTGGATTTGTATAAGGTACAAACAAACATACAAACAAACATTCTTCTTTATGTATAAGATTATGTGTTACTAGTGTGATGTTTTAAATCTCTGTTCATTCTGCCTTGCAGCGGTAAATTGCTCTGTGAATCATTGGTCTTCATGTGCCTTCTTTCACACACTGAATTAAAGTACCCAACCTCAGAAACAATCATTTTAACTGTCACATTTGTTTTCTTCACCATCACTATGCTCAGTATTACTGAGGTCACATCATCATCTTCAGTTTTTGCAGTTTTGTTAGTGTCATTCATGGTGCCATTTTGTAGCAACCATTTCAGGTTGTCTTATTTCGTGGGTAAATAAGTGTATCAAAGAGCTTTAAATGCAAGAATACCTTTTGGCTGTTTAATTTAGGTAAAGTGCCAACAGATATAGCAACTTTTTTAAGGGTTGTCATTTATTATTTTACAATCACAGAACAGTGAGACTGAGCACTTGTAGGGTTAAAACTTTTGTTTATTGTGCTGTGTAAGGAAATGTTATGGCTGCTGGTGATGATCATACTGATTTTATGGGATCTAACTAGTACATTGTAAATATTTGCATGACTAAATTGCCATTTCCAGTGGCAAATTTGAAGGAAAAATTATTTGATTTGTGGTGGATGCTCAATTCTGAAGTTGGTGGTTATTCAGTTGGTCAAGAAATTCCTGGGTTTTTGGAACTTGAAGGTTCATTACCATTGCACAGGTGCCTGCCATTCTTTGTCTGCTAAGACAGGCGGAGTCTGAGCACATGTTTTGTATGAAGTCCTCATATTGGACCCACAGTGCCGTTGCTCCACCAGGTTATTAGTTGTTAGCTCAAAGTAGAATGGTGTGGTGAAACACTCAGAGGAAGCGCTGTGTGTGATAGGTGAGCTGTGCAGGATACAAGTTAGGAGTGGTTTTATACATTTATGTTCTGGTTGCAAGATGCTTGCAGTGTAACGTAGTCACATTATGTTGATCATTACTTGCAGTCTCAAAACACGCCATTCCATTACTCTTAATAACAAGTGCTTCTAATTACCTACAGGACGATCCTCAGTTTGTACTTATTTAAATCAGTGCATTCACAGCAACCTTCAGCCAGTTAGTTTAAACCTCTTCTGTACACCAACTATGCGACATATGGCAGCTGTGGTGTAATTGTTACTTGTAAATTTATTGTAAAAAAATGCTACATTGAAGGTTTTCATACACTTGGATTATTCTTTTGTCTGAGTAGTATAAAAGATGGTGGAAATATGAAATCACATGTAATGAATGTGGCCTTGTGTTATAAGCAGAGGTACTGACTGTTTTTATAATCTTTAGTACATACTTAAATCATGGTTTTCTTAAATAATGAGGTGTCCTTAAGGCTAGAGTGCCTGAAGTCATTCCAGATTTTTAGAAAGTGACTTGAGTTAAATTGTCTGACATTGCAAAGGCATGATGGAAACAAGGGATGGGAGATTTGTGTGGGCATCCCCTGACTATAGTGTGATTCACATAGTGTTGTTTCAATATAGCACTCTTGCCAACTACTTTTTTTTTTTTAACTGTGCAGAAATTTCATGCAGTTAATATATTTTCGGAGTCCTTGCTTGCATTAATGGTTACTGCTACCGCCATGCATTAAGTGATGGATGAGTGCAGCTGGTTGGCATTGACATGGGTCACGTCGAGTGGGTAGGGTGTCTACACTTCTGAACGAAGAAGTCGCAAGAAATCACAGAAGCATACAGCCATAATTTAGCTTTGTGCTGTAAGTGGTATGGTGTGGCATAAGTTACATCTTGTCTCATGTGTAGTGTACTGTGGTAGTCTTTTCTTATTGTCTTGACCGTAATTATTCATGATGAGTCAAAAGTGTGAGAGAAAAAAGCTTTGTAAAGATATATATGCAAAGCATGTCATTAGCAGTGAAGCTGAATATCATTAGATGCATTGAAGCAGGTGAATGCCAGCTGGATGTCTGTACAACATTAGACTTTGCATGATCAACAGCGCAGTCTATTTGGAAACTAAAGACAAAATCAAGGAATATGGTTTCACGTGGTACTCTGTTTTCTTGGAACCAGTCAAGAGCACTAAGTGAGGGATGCTTGTATACAGTTTTATGGTTTTTCTGAGTTCATATGGTTCAGAGTGTCACATTTTTTATGTAGCATGTGATCCTGTTCAAGTGCAGAAGCTTCCACAACAAAGTATGGTAGAATTTGTCTTTTTTCACCATTTTTATGGGGTTAGATTTATTTCTGTGAACTAGGGTGTCACAAGTTTATACAGAATGTTACCATATTTACTTGAATGTAAAGACAACATTACATATAAGTTGACCCCTCTTACAGTCATCAATTTTCAGGAAAATATCTGTGTGGAACATGTTTAACAGTGTGCACAATTACAAGAATTGAATAGAATGAGTAAAGAAGGGTGGGCACTGCATTGAACCTGTGCACTTTGACCTTTATCAATCTTTTGTGTGGCCCTATGCTCATGCTTTTAGCTGCCCCACTCAATGAACCAAGTGCAGTATCCTGCTGATGGAGATGTCCTCAAAGTCACCTGGTTTCATAAAATGTTGACCTAGGTGCCTGAATCATAATGTGGCCATAGCCTCGCAGTTACAAAGAACATGCAAGACCGTTTCAGATACCTGTTCGTGTCTCTCACAGCTGAGACTGTTTACCAGCCCCAGTATAATTAATGTCATTTTAAATGACACTGTCATGTTAATAACCTAATAACCCCATCATTATTCATGGCTGGTTTCTGCTTAAGTTGAGTAATTATCATTGGATCGTGTAGTTTTAGTACATCATTCCACCACAAAATGCCCCTAGTCATACATACCTGTGAAAAGCTGCTGTGTCGTTTACCAAGGCTGGTGGTTGAAACACAAGGACAAGAGTCACAAAATGGAAGGTGATTATCATGGGCAGAGGTGGACCACATAGTTCCTTTGGAAAGAAGGCATTAAACTATGAAATATTCATCATTGGTTATCTGCAATTTGTGGAGACCAAGTACCTGCATGCAGCACTGTGGTTATGGAGCTTCAGTAGCAGCTGTCTATGGGTGGTATTGCAATACCTCTAAAGAGTTGCTCCATGAAGCCATCCTGAAGCTTGCAAGGAGGTGGCAGTGATGTTTAACCTAGGAGGGGAATATGTTGAGGTATCAAATGTTTTAGTATTCAGCCTGAAGTTAAAATTTTTGCAGTGACTTTAGTCTAAATCATTTCTAAATACCCTTCAAACTAATTCAGTAGTGATTAATAGGAAACTTTGATTTGGTAGTGGGTTCAGTTTCTGCAGTCCTTATGTAGTGGATTTATTAGCAGGATTTCTTCTATTGGTGTTCAGAGGTTCATACAGTAAAGTTTCATTTATCTGGCATGGCTCAGGAATAAGGCGTGCCAATAGATCATGTTTCCAATAGACAGATTTGTGACATACAAAAAGAAACTTTAAGAAAGGGTTTGTACATTAACAGAAAGTTCCATCAACATGTTTGCACCCCACCCCCACCCCGCGTGCGCACACACACACACACACACACTTTTGATTTGCCTGCAGGCTTAATTAAAGCTTTATCTTATCTTTCAATACAAAGTGTTTTTTCAGCCATCAGTTGCCCACTATTGTGTATTTGGTTTCAGTAGCACCATATATGTAAAATTGTTGTGATCGTCACTGTAGTTTTAAGTAGTTTGCATTTACTCCCTTTGTATAATTTTTCAGACCTGTAAGGGTTTTGTTCATGTTTCCCTTTTTCAGTTTATTGGATTTGGTGGCTGCTCTGGAAACAAATGACACATTTTAACTGTTTACTGTCACTGGAAGTTAACATTATCGTCATTCAACTTATGTTTATATTTCACAAAAAGTAAACTTTCTTTAAGGTTTTATGTATTGGACTCTGAGATATGCAGATCATGGATGGCAAACAAATGGCACTGACTCCGATTGCAGCTAGCACTGGTGATTATAGGTTTTATCTGTATTTGTATCCAAAGTCATTTGTTAATTTAACGGTAGTTCACTTTGTCATAACAGAGTTGAGAAATATTTCAAGTATGCAACAGAACAGCTCATTTCTTCAGTTTTGTATTTTTTAGAGCATTTTCATAATAATGCCAATCTAATGTGAGAATATGATTATGCATTAGTGAATGGAAGTTTCTTCCGCTTCTTCTTCGCCTTCTTCCTTCTCCTCCTTTTCATCTTCTTCTGCCTGATAGTGGGTCTTAGGCTCCTGTGTGGGCCAGATGACCCCAGGAGACAGGTTGGCCTAGCTATACCCCAAGACATTGGGTACATCAGGAATTTGGGAGTGCCTTCTTCTGTGCTTGGAATTTTTTTGTGCTCCAGAGGCCGAATAAAAGTTACTCTCATCGAAATTATATTGTTTCCAATTGTGTAATAAGTGGTATGTATGTTTGTTTCTCACATACATTTAAACAGGGGGGATAACAAAAAAAGTGTACAAGTAATGACATTGTGGCTGTCATTTTTGTGATCAGCACACTGAATTTAGTCAAAATGCCCTTATTTGTACATGTTATTGACAAGACACAGAAAATTGCAGCGCTGTGTAATTTTTATTGTGCATGTTTACTTCCATTATGTTTTTCCAAACCAAATATTGAAAAGTATGATTTGCCTGAGAAGGAAGAAGTTACTGGAAGACATAGAGCTATGTAAGGTTGTATTTCTTGTTTTCTGCCTTTTATTACCAATTGGTATCATCTGAAAAGTATATAAAACTGAGTTTAAGAAGGTGCGTTGCTCCAAGTACCCCATACACACACACAAGACCAAAATTGTCTAAATATGTTTGGCAGCAAATATTCCATAATTTCACCAGGTGGTACTGGAGCAGTCACATATTAGTGCATAATTTGTGACAAGAATTTTTGGCTTTAGGCAGTGAAAAGGTATGCTGTAAATGCCTTCATGGTTAACAGTATTTGTATGTTATGTGAGCCACATCTGTGCTATTAATTTATTTATAAATTACTGTTTATCCATATCTTTGCTTAAGCATTGCATCACAATATGCAGGAGTGTGGCTAGAGTTCCATTTTCTCTACTAGATGGAAGTGAATGATTAGTTTTATGCTGTGATTACTTTACCCCTGTAGAAAGAGCACCTGATATGCGGTGGATTGGTGCCTGGGAGACAAAAGAAATGGTCTGCACATGGTAGCAAAGAGAAACTTTTCTGTTTCTCTGGAGGGAATTTAACTCTTGTATCCAGCTTATAGCTAGTCACCATAATGACTAAGTTTTCTGGGGTTCAGTTGCCAGTGTGGACGGGAATTTTTGTTAATCTTCACTGTTGTACCGTGCATGTTGTTTCAATCTCTTCTTTATTGTTCCAACTCATGCACTTCACTACACTTTAAAACACTAAAATCTCACACTAAAACATTTAAAATTTGTCCCTACATGTTTTGGTCTCCTTTGTAACCATCCTCAGGGGGTCTATGGCCATACTTCGCTATGTTACTGAATTGGAAAGTTGATTTACAGTCGTTATAAAGAGTGTTGGTATGTGGCTGTATGTCAGTTCATTCGGTGTGTGTGTGTGTGTGTGTGTGTGTGTGCGCGCGTGTGTGCGAGCGCGAGCATGCGCGTGCGTGTGCCTATCTGGTCAAGACTATGTCATGGAATGTGCTGGAGGTCGTGTGGAAAGTAGGCCTACTTTCCACGCGACCTCCAGCACATTCCATGGCATAGTCTCAACCAGATAGGTACCCACACAAACACAAACCGAATGAATTGACATACAGCCACATACCGACACCCTTTATAATGAATGTAAATCGACATTCCAGTTCAGTAACATAGCGAAGTACGGCCATAGGCCCCCTGAGGATGGTTTCAAAGGAGACCGAAACATGTAGGGGCGAATTTTAAATGTTTTAGTATGAGATTTTAGTGTTTTAAAGTGTAGTGAAGTGCATGAGTTGGAACAATAAAGAAGTGAATTTTTGTGTTCAGCTGTATGTCCACATCAGCATTGGAGTACAGCCATCCCTCTGCTGGGTACAGAGGACTGTTCCTGACGATAAAGTGGTATGGGCATGAATCCACCATTCACTGCCAGGTAGTCCCACGGTTAATGCATGCAGTTTTACCTTTTAGGCGTAGGAAAGACCATACCTTTAATTTATTCGGATCAATTAAACCTATGTATGTTCATGAATAAGTAGTACTGTGTGACTGGAGTGTCAATGGGATGGTTAAGCTTCTGGTAGGCTTAGTCTGTAAATTAGTTATTGGCAGCTCTAGCACATCTCCTATTTTCTGTGTGCTGTGACAAATTGTAATGCTTATGCTACCATTTTTTTTTTTTTTAGAATAAAGTGTTGATTATTATACGAGGTCTGTAAATAAAGTAATGAGACTGCCTGCATATTGCACGATCTGGCAATACTGCGGGCTTGCCCTTCACATGAAGGTTAGATAAGAGTCTCATAGACTTCTAGTATGAGTTTCAACTCACTAGCATCAACACGCTGATTTTAGTGCAGTTTCTTGTGAAGCAGTTTTTGTGTGTGTGTCACGGAAATGGAAGAGCGCAATTTCGAGCAACGATGCGCAATCAAGTTTTGTGTCAAACTTGGGGAAACTGGCATTGAAACTTTCAATAAACTGAAACAGGCCTATGGGGAGCATGCTTTGTCGAGATCACAGGTGTTCAGGTGGTATAAGGCATTTTCAGAAGGCCGTGAATCCATCAAAGATGAACCCCGCTCTGGAAGACCAACTTCAAAAACTGATAACAATGTGGAGATAGTGCGAGCCCTTGTGCGGTCAGACCATCGACTCACAGTGCGAATGATCGCTAGTGAGTTAAATTTGA
>Ga0268261_10000881_pt1 | contig 19939 bp, 7 predicted proteins | sample TergutNc150P1_FD_190353 | JGI IMG/M metagenome (GOLD analysis project Ga0268261, IMG submission 190353) | Nasutitermes corniger P1 segment gut microbial community from laboratory colony in Florida, USA - Nc150 P1 (SPAdes) (version 2) | ecosystem: Host-associated > Arthropoda: Insects > Digestive...
TACCCAATAGAACATGCTAAATTCTCCCCCACCTGTCCATATATCAGATACGTCAAAGGACACGCCTTCATTCGCGAGCCCCGAATTAGATTAACTTTCACTTCAATAACTAAACACACACGCGCGTACACTCTGACATGCACAGTTTTAGTAATATCAACAGCCGATCACTCACCGTGAGTTGTTTGAGTACACGAGAAGCAAACACATGTTTGCTAGACATTACACAACTGTATGAACTTCAACAAATTTCACACACACACGCACAAAATATATCGCTACCCTATAGAACGTGCTAAATTCTCCACCACATGTCCATATATCAGATATGTGGAAGGACACGCCTTCATTCGCGAATATCGCACCAAATAAGATTAACTAAACACACACGCGCGCACACACTTACATGCACAGTTTTAGTAATATCAACTGCCGATCACTCACCATGAGTTGTTTGAGTACATGGGAAGCAAACACATGTTTGCTAGACATTACACAATTGTATGAACTTCCGAAAATTCACACACACGCACAAAATATATCGCTACCCTATAGAACATGCTAAATTCTCACCCACATGTCCATATATCAGATATGTCAAAGGACACGCCTTCATTCGCGAATATCGCACCAAATTAGATTAACTAAACCACCCATGGCTCCAACATCATCCATACACCAATAAAGCTAAAGAACGAGTTCAGATTCTAAAGGAAAACCATACCTGTGGATCGCGACCCACCCATGGCCCGCGACAAACCAACCGATCCACAACATAGGGGTAAAGGTTAAAATAAACTGAGCATAACCTCAAACGTCACCCCTACACCAATGAAGCTAAAGAACGAATTCAGTTTCTAAAGGGAAACCATACTTATAGCTCGCGACCAACCCATTGCTCGCGACAACACAGGGGTATAAGTCAATGAAGCTAAAGAACGAGTTCATTTTCTAAAGGGAAACCATACCTGTGGCTCGCGACCAACACGTGGCTCGCGACAAACCAACCGATCCCCAACATAGGGGTAAAGGTTAAAATAAACTGAGCATAACCACCGTCAGCCCTATAACTTTTTTTTACCTCCAAAACCACCATTATGCCAAAACTACCCAGACCTATTGCTCGCGACCCCCTACATTCTCGAGAAACATACCAATCCCACACACATCGAACAGGGTCAAGCCGAACCCAACCTCAAACTAAAAAGCCGATCACCCATCGTGGGGAAGCGGTGAAGCCTTAACCTCCATCGCCACACCTACGCCAATACTACCCATACTTGCCTCTTTACTGCTAACGATATTATCGGAACATTCACAATTTAAGCCTCAATAGGCCAGTGTTACATTCAGTTAACTTCCAATCTGAACATGTCGCAGCAGGGGAAAGTGATCAAACAATGATATTATCGGAACCTTAACATTTTAAGCCTCTGCAGGCCAGTGTTACTTTCAGGTAACCTCAAATCTGAATATGTCGCAGTAGTGGAAACTGTTCAAACAACGATATTATCGGAACATTAACAACTTAAGCTTGTGTAGGCCAGTGTTACTTTAAGGTAACCTCCAATCTGAACATGTCGCATCAGTGCAAAAGGTTCAAACAACGATATTATCGGAACGTTAACAATTTAAGCCTCCGTAGTCAAGTGTTACTTTCAGGAAACGTCCAATCTGAACATTTCGCAGCAGTGGAAAGGGTTCAAATAGCGATATTATCGGAAACTTAAAACCTTAAGCCTCTGTAGGCCAGTGTTACTTTCAGGTAACGTCCAATCTGAACATGTCGCAGCAGTAGAATAAGTTCAAAAAACGATACTATCGGAACATTAACAAATTAAGCCTCTGTAGGCCAATGTTACTTTCAGGTAACGTCCAATATGATCATGTTGCAGCAGTGGAAAGGGTTAAAAGAACGATATTATCGGAACGTTAACACTTTAAGCCTTTGTAGGCCAGTCTTACTTTTAGGTAACGTCCAATCTGAACATGTCGCAGCAGTGGAAATTGTTCAAACAACGATATTATCGGAACTTTAACACTTTAAGGCTCGGTAGGCCAGTGTTACTTTCAGGTAACGTCCAATCTGAACATGTCGCAGAAGTGGAAATATGTTCAAAGACCGATATTATCGGAACTTCAACCTTTTAAGCCTATGTAGGTCAGTGTTACTTTCAGGGAACGTCCAATCTCAGCATGTCGCAGCAGGGCAAATGGTTCAAACAACGATATTATCGAAACATTAACAATTTAAGCCTCTGTAGGCCAGTTTTACTTTCAGGTAACGTCCAATCTGAACAAGTCACAATAGTGGAAATGGTTCAAAGAACGATATTGTCGGAACGTTAACACATTAAGCCTCTGTAGGCCAGTGTTACTTACAGGTAATTTACAATCAGAACATTTCGCATCAGTGGAAATTTTTCAAAAAGCGATTTTATCGGAACCTTAACACTTTAAGACTCTGTAGGCAATTGTTACATTACGGTAACGTCAAATCTGAACATGTCGCAGCAGTGGAAATGGTTCAAAGAACGATATTATCGGAAAATTAACACTTTTAAGTCTATGTAGGCCAGTTTTACTTTCAGGTAACGTCCAATATCAACATGTCGCAGCAGTGGAAATGGTTCAAACAACGATATTATCGGAACATTAACAATTTAAGCCTCTGTAGGACAGCGTTATTTTCCGGTATCTTCCAATCTGAATATGTTACAGCGGTGGAAAAGTTTCAAAAAACGATATTATCGGAACATTAACAATTTGAGTCTGTGTAGGCGCTGTGTTACTTTCAGGTATCTACCAATCTGAACATGTAGCAGCAGGGAAAAGCGTTCAAATAATGATATTAACGGAACATTCACAATTTAATCCTCTATACGCCAGTGTTACATTCAGGTAACTTCCAATCTGAACATGTCGCAGCAGGGGAAGGTGATCAAACAACGATATTATCGGAACCTTAACACGTTAAGCCTCTGTAGGCCAGCGTTAATTTCAGGTAACCTCAAATCTGAATATGTCGCAGAAGTGGAAACTGTTCAATCAACGATATTATTGGAACTTGAACAATTTAAGCCTCTGTAGGCCAGTGTTACTTTAAGGTAACCTCCAATCTGAACATGTCGCAGCAGTGCAAATGGTTCAAACAACGATATTATCGGAACCTTAACATTTTAAGCCTCTGTAGGCCAATGTTACTTTCTGGTAACATCTAATCTGAACATGTCGCAGCAGTGGAAATGGTTCAAACAACGATATTATGGGAACATTAACACTTTAAACCTCTGTAGGCCAGTGTTACATTCAGGTAACGTCCAATCCGAACATGTCGCAACAGGGGAAAGGGGTCAAACAACGATGTTATCGGAACCTTAACAATTTTAAGCTCTCTAGTTCAGCGTTACTTTAAGGTAACTTCCAATCTGAAAATGTCGCAGTAGGGGAAAGTGTTAAAAGAACGATATTTTCGGAACATTAACATTTTAAGCCTCTGTAGGCCAGTGTTTCTCTCAGGTAACGTCGAGTTTGAACATGTCGCAGCAGGGGAAAGTGTTCAAACAATGATATTATCGAAACATTAACACTTTAAGCCTCTGTAGGCCAGTGTTACTTTCAAGTAACGTCCAATTTGTACATGTCGCAGCAGGGGAAAGTGTTCAAACAACCATATTACCGAAACAAACATTTTATGCATCTGTAGGCCAGTGTTACTTTCACGTAACGTCCAATCTGAACATGTCGCAGAAGGGAAAAGTGTTCAAAGAACGATATTATTGGAACTTGAAAACTTAAGCCGCTGTAGGCCTGTTTTACATTCAGGTATCGTCGAATCTGAACATGTAGCAGCAGGGGAAAAGTTTCAAACAACGATATTATCGGAACATTAACACTTGAAAACTCTGTTGGCCAGTGTTACTTTCAGGTAACGTCCAATCTGAACATGTCGCAGTAGGGTAAATGGTTCAACAACGATATTATCGGAACATTAACAATTTAAAACTCTGTAGGCCAGTGTTACTTTCAGGTACTGTCCAATCTGAATAAGTCGCGGCAGTGGAAAGTTTCAAACAACGATATTATCGGAACCTTAGAGCTTCAGCCACTGTAGGCCATTTTTACTTTCAGGTTACGTCCAATCTGAACATGTCGCAGCAGTGGAAAAGTTTCAAAGATATTATCGGAAATTTAACAATTTAAGCCTCTGTAGGCCAGTGTTACTTTAAGGTAACGTTCAATCTAAACATGTCGCAGGAGTCGAATGGTTTCAAAAAACGATATTATCGGTACATTAACATTTTAAGCCTCTGTAGGCCAGTGTTACTTTCAGGTAACGTCCAATCTGAACATGTCGCAGAATTTGAAAGGGTTGAAACAACGATATTATTGGAACATTATCACATTAAGGCTCTGTAGGCAAGTGTTACTTTCAGGTAACGTCAAATCTGAACATGTTGCAGCAGGGGAAAAGTTTAATACAACTATATCATCTGAACCTTAACAACTTAAACCTCTGTAGGCCAGTGTTACATTCAGGTAACAGCCAATCTGAACATGTCGCAGCAGTGCAATGGGTTCAAACAACGATATTATCGGAACATTAACATTTTAAAACTCTGTAGGCCAATGTTACTTTCAGGTTACGTCCAACCTGAACATGACGCTGCAGGGGAAAGCGTTCAAACAACGATATTATCGGTACATTCACACTTTAAGCCTCAATAAGCCAGTGTTACATTCAGATAACTTCCAATCTGAACATGTCGCAGAAGGGGAAAGTGTTAAAACAATGATATTATCGGAACCTTAACATTTTAAGCCTCTGTAGGCAAGCGTTACTTCGAGGTAACCTCAAATCTGAATATGTCGCAGCAGTGGAAAATTTTCAAACAACGATATTAATGGAACATTAACAATTTTAGCCTCTGTAGGACAGTGTAACTGTAAGGTAACATCCAATCTGAACATGTCGCAGCAGTGCAAAAGGTTTAAACAACGATATTATCGGAACTTTAACAATTTAAGCCTTTGTAGTCCAGTGTTATTTTCAGGTAACGTCCTACCTGAACATTACGCAGCAGTGGAAAGTTTTCAAACAACGATATTATCGGAACCTTAACACCTTAAGCCTCTGTAGGCCAGTGTTACTTTAAGGTAACGTCCAATCTGAACATGTCGCAGCAGTGGAAATGTTCAAACAACGATATTATCGGAACCTTAACAACTTAAGCCTCTGTAGGCCAATTTTACTTTCAGGTAACTTCCAATCTGAAAATGTGGCAGAAGTGGAAAGGGTTCAAAGAACGATATTATGGGAACGTTAACATTTTAAGCTTCTGTAGGCCAGTGTTACTTTCAGGTAACGTCCAATCTGAACATGTCTCAGTAGTGGAAATTATACAAACAACGATATTATCGGAACGTTAACACTTTAAGGCTCGGTAAGCAAGTGTTGCTATCACGGAACGTCCAATCTGAGCATGTCGCAGCAGTGGAAATGGGTCAAAGACCCTTATAATAGGAACCTTAACATTTTACGCCCCTGTAGTTCAGTGTTACTTTCAGGTAAATTCCAATCTGAACATGTCGCAATAGTGGAAATGTTTCAAAGAATTTTATTATCGGAACATTAACACTTTAAGACTCTGTAGGCCAGTGTTACTTTCAGGTAACTTCCAATCTGAACATGTTGCAGCAGGGGAAAGGGTTCAAACAACGATATTATCGGAACATTAACACTTTAAGCATCTGTAGGCCAGTGTTACATTCAGGTAACTTCCAATTTGAACATGTCTCAGGAGGTCAAATGGTTCAGACAACGATATTATCGGAACATTAACAATTTAAGCCTCTGTAGGCCAGTGTTACTTTCAGGTAACGTCCAATGTGAACATGTCGCGGGAGGGGAAAGAAATAAAACAAAGATATTATTGAAATATTAATAACTTAAGCCTCTGTAGGCAAGTGTTACTTTCAGTTAACGTCCAATCTGAACATGTCGCAGCGATGGAAAGAGTTCCAAATATGATATTATCAGAATATTAACACATTAAGCATGGGTACGCCAGAGTTACTTTCAGATAACGTCCAATCTGAGCAAGTCAGAACAGTGGAAATGGTTCAAAGAACTATATTATCGGAACGTTAACACTTTAAGCCTCTGTTGGCCAATGTTACATTCAGGTAACGTACAATCAGAACATGTCGCAGGAGTGGAAATGTTTCATAGAACGATATTATCGGAACTTTAGCACTTTAAGTCTCTGTAGGCCAGTGTTACTTTCAGGTAACGTCCAATCTGAACATGTCGCAGCAGTGGAAATGGTTCAAAGAACGATATTATCGGAACCTTAACACTTTAAGCGTCTGTAGACCAGTGTTACTTTCAGGTAACGTCCATTCTGAACATGTCGCAGCAGTGGAAAGTGTTCAAACAACGATATTATCGGAACTTGATCAATTTAAGCCTCTGTGGGACAGTGTTACTTTCAGGTAACTGCCAATCTGAACATGTTACAGCAGTGGAAAGATTTCAAACAACGATATTATCGGAACATTGAAAATTTAAGCCTTTGTAGGTCAGTGTTACATTCAGTTAACGTCCAATCTGAACATGTCGCAGCAGGGGAAATTGTTCAAACAACAGTACTATTGGAACCTTAACTCTTTTAGCCTCTGTAGGCCAGCGTTAAATTCAGGTAACCTCAAATCTGAATATGTCGCAGCAGTGGAAATTGTTCAAACAACGATATTATCGGAACTTTACCAATTTAAGCCTCTGTAGGCCAGTGTTACTTTCAGGTAACCTCCAATCTGAACATGTCGCAGTAGTGCAAAAGGTTCAAACAACTATATTATCAGAACCCTAACATTTTAAGCCAATGTAGGGCAGTGTTACTTTCTGGTAACCTTTAATCTGAACATGTCGCAACAGTGGAAAGGGTTCAAACAACGATATTATCGGAACCTTAACACTTTAAGCCTCTTTAGGCCAGTGTTACTTTCAGGTAACTTCCAATCTAAACATGTCGCGGCAGTGGAAAGTGTTCAAACAACGATATTATCGGAACATTAACTCTTTAATCCTCTGTAGGCCAGGGTTACTTTCAGGAAACGTCCAATCCAAACGTCGCAGCAGTGGAAAGGGTTCCAACAACGATATTATCGGAACTTTAACAATTTAAGCCTCTCTAGTTCAGCGTTACTTTTAGGTAACGTCCTATTTGAACATGTCACAGTAGGGGAAAGTGTTCAAACAACGATATTTTCGGAACATAAACATTTTAAGCTTCCATAGGCCGGTGTTACTTTCAGGTAACGTCGAATTTGAACATGTCGCAGCAGGGGAAATGGTTCAAACAATGATATTATCGAAACATTAACACTTTAAGACTCTTTAGGCCAGTGTTACTTACAGGTAACGTCCAATCTGAACATGTCGCAGCAGGGGAAAGTGTTCAAACAACGATATTATCGAAACATAAACAACTTATGCCTCTGTAAGCCAGTGTTACTTTCAGGGAACATCCAATCTGAACATATCGCAGCAGGGGAAAGTGTTCAAACAACGATATTATAGGAACTTTAACACCATAAGAATCTGTAGGCCAGTGTTACTTTCAGGTAACTTCCAATCTCTACATATCGCAGCAGGGGAAGTGTTCTAACATCGATAGTATTGGAACCTTAACAACTTAAGCTTCTGGAAGCCAGTGTTACATTCACGTAACGTCCAATCTGAACATGTCGCAGCGGGGAAAAGTGTTCATACAACGATATTATCGGAACATTAAAAACTTAAGTCTCTGAAGGCCAGAGTTACTTTCAGGTAACGTCAAATCTAAACATGTCGCAGCAGGGGTAAGTGTTCAAAGAACGATATTATCGGAACATTAACATTTGAAGCCTCTGTAGGCCAGTGTTACTTTCAGGTAACCTCCAATATTAATTTGTCGCAGATTTGGAAAGTTTCAAACAACGATATTATCGGAAAATTAACAGTTTCAGGCTTTGTAGGCCAGTGTTACTTTCAGGTTACGTTCAATCTAAACATTTCGCAGCAGTGGAAATGTTTCAAACAACGATCTGATCGGAAACTTAACAATTTATGCATCTGTAGTACAGTGTTACTTTCAGGTAACGTCCAATCTGAACATGTCGCAGCAGGAGAATTGGTTCAAAGAACGAAATTATCGGAACATTAACAATTTAAGCCTCTGTAGGCCAGTGTTACTTTCAGGTATCGTCCAATCTGAACATGTCGCAGAATTTGAAAGAGTTCAAACAACGATATTATTGGAACATTATAACTTTAAGCCTCTGTAGGCCAGTGTTACTTTAAGGTAACATCCAATCTGAACATTTCGCAGCAGGGGAAATCTTTAACAACAATTTTATCTGAACCTTAACACCTTAAGCCTCTGTAGGCCAGTGTTACATTCAGGTAACTTTAAATCTGAACATGTCGCATCAGTGGAATGTGTTCAAACAAAGATATTATCGGAACATTAACATTTTAAGCCTCTGTAGGCCAGTATTACTTTCAGGTTACGTCCAATTTGAATATTTCGCAGCAGGGGAAAGCTTTCAAACAAACGTTATTATTGGAATATTCACACTTTAAGCCTAAATAGGCCACTGTTACATTCAGTTAACTTCCAATCTGAACATTTCGCAGCAGGGGAAAGTGTTCAAACAATGATATTATCTGTACCTTAACATTTTAAGACTCTGTAGGCCTGCGTTACTTTCAGGTAACCTCAAATCTGAATATGTCGAAGCAGTGGAAATTGTTCAAACAACGGTTTTATCGGAACATTAACAATTTAAGCCTCTCTAGGCCAGTGTTACTTTAAGGTAACTTCCAATCTGAACATGTCGCAGCAGTGCAAATGGTTCAAACAACAATATAATCGGAACATTAACAATTTAAGCCACTGTAGGCCAGTCTTATTTTCAGGTAACATCCAATCTGAACATGTCGCAGCAGTGGAAATGGTTCAAAGACCGATATTATCGGAAACTTAACCTTTAAGCCTCTGTAGGTCAGTGTTTCTTTCAGGTTCCGTCCAATCTGAACATCTCGCAATAGTGGAAAAGTTTCATACAACGATATTATCCGAACATTAACACCTTTAAGGCTCTGTAGGCCAGAGTTACTATCAGGTAACGTTCAATCTGAATGTGTCACAGCAGTAGAAACGTTTCAAACAACTTTATTATCGGAACATTAACACTTTAAGCCTCTGTAGGCCAGTGTTACTATCAGGTAACGTCCAATCTGAACATGTCGTAGCAGCGGAAAGGGTTCAAACAACGATATTATCGAAAAATTAACACTGTAAGCCTCTGTATGCTAGTGATACTTTCAGGTAACTTCCAATCTGAATATGTCGCAGCAGGACGAATGGTTCACACTACGATATTATTGGAACATTAACAGTTTAAGCCTCTGTAGTTCAGTGTTACTTTCAGGTAATGTCCAATCTGAACTCGTCGCAGCAGCGAAAAGTTTTCAAACAACGATATTATCGGATCATTAACAGTTTATATAAGTTTAGGCCAGTGTTACTTTCAGGTAACATCCAATCTGAACATGTCGCAGCAGGGGAAAGAATTAAAACAACGATATCATGGAAATATTAACATCTTAAGCCTCTGTAGGCCAGTGTTAATTTCACGTAACATCAAATCTGAACAGGTCGCAGTAGGGTAAGCCTTTCATACAACGATATTATCGGAACATTTAACACTTTAAGACTCTGTAGGCCAGGGTTAGTTTCAGGTAACGTCAAATCTGAACATGTAGCAGCAGGGGAAAAGTTTCATACAACGATATTGTCGGAACATTAACCCTTTAAGCTCCTTTAGGCCAGTGTTGCTTTCAGGTAACGTCTAATCTGAACATGTCGCAACAGGGGAAGCGGTTCAAACAACAACAATATCGGAACATTAACATTTTAAGCCTCTGTAGGCCAGCGTTACTTTCAGGTAACTTCAAATCTGAACATGTCGCAGCAGGAGAAACATTTCAAACAACGATATTATTGGAAAATTAACACTTGAAGCCTCTGCAGTACGGCGTTACATTCAGGTAACTTCAAATCTGAACATGTCGCAACATTGGATAGTGTTCAAACAACGATATTATTGGAACATTAACAATTTAAGTCTCTGTAGGTCAGTGTTACTTTCAGGTAACGTCCAATCTGAACATGTCGCTGCAGGCGAAAAGGTTCAAACAACGATATTATCATAACATTAACACTTGAAAACTCTCTAGGCCATTGTTTCTTTCAGTTAACGTCGAATCTGAATATTTCGCAGGAGGGGAAATGTTTCAAACAATGATATTATCGAAAAATTAACAATTTAAGACTCATTAGGCCAGTGTTATTTCAGATAACGTCCTATCTGAGCATGTCGCTGCATGGGAAATGGTTCAAACAACGATATTATCGAAACATTAAAAATTTAAGCTTCTGTAGGCCAGTGTTACTTTCAGGTAATCTCATATCTGAATATGTCGCAGCAGGGGAAAATATTCAAACAACGATATTATAGGAAAATTAACACCTTAAGCCTCTGTAGACCAGTGTTACAATCAGGTAACTTCTAAGCTCAACATGTTGAGGCAGTGGAAATAGTCCAAAAAACGATATTATCGGAAACTTAAAACCTTAAACCTATGGAGGCCAGTGTTACTTTCAGGTAACCTCCAATCTGAACATGTCGCTCCAGGGGAAAGTGTTGAAAAAACCATATTATCGGAAAATTAACAAATTAAGACTCTGTCGGCCAGCGTTACTTTCAGGTAACGTCCAATCTGAACACGTCGTAGCAGTGGAAAATGTTCAAACAACGATATTATGGGAACCTTAACACCTTAAGCCTCTGTAGGCCAGTGTTAATTTCAGGTAATCTCAAATCTGAACATGTCGCAGCAGGGGAAACTGTTCAAACAACGATATTATTTGAACCTTAACAAATTTAGACTCTGTAGGCCAGTGTTACGTACAGGTAACGTCCAATCTGAATAAGTCGCAGCAGTGGTAAGGGTTCAAACAACGATATTATCGAAACTTTAACAACTTCAGACACTGTAGGCCAGTGTTATTTTCAGGTAAATTTCAATCTGAACATATCGTAGCTGTGGATATATGTTCAAACAACGATATTATTGGAACATTAATAATTTAAGCCTCTGTAGGCCAGTGTTACTTTCAGGTAACTTCCAATCTGAACATGTCGCAGCAGTGGAATCGTTTCAAAGAACGATATTATCGGAACTTTAACACTTTAAGCCTCTGTAGTCCGGTGTTACTTTCAGGTAACGTTCAATCTGAACATGTTGCAGAAGTGGAAAATATTCAAATACAATATTATCGGAACATTTACATTTTAAGCCTCTGTAGGCCAGTGTTACTTTCAGGTAACGTCCAATCTGAAAATATCGCAGCAGTGGAAATGGTTCAAACAACGATATTATCGGAACATTAACATTTTAAACCTCTGTAGGCCAGAGTTACTTTAAGGTAACATCCAATCTGAACATGTCGTAGAAGTGGAATGGGTTCAAACAACGATGTCATCGGAATATTAACATTCTAATCATACACAGGCCAATGTTACTTTCAGGTAACGCCCAATCTGAACATGTAACGGAATTTGAAAGGGTTCAAACAACGATATTATTGGAACATTAACACTTTAAATATCTGTAGGCCAGAGTTACTTTCAGGTAACGTCAAATCTGATCATGTCGCAGAAGGGGAAATCTTTAAAACAACGATATTATCGGAACCTTAAGACGTTGAGCTTCTGTAGGCCAGTGTTACTTTCTGGTAACGACCAATCTGAACATGTTGCAGCAGGGGAAAGCGTTCAAACAACGATATTATCGGAACATAAATATTTAAAGCCTCTGTAGGACAGCATTCCTTTCAAGTAATATGTCGCAGTAGGGTAAGAGTTTCAAACAACGATATTATTGGAACATTAACAATTTAAGCATCTGTAGGCCAGTGTTATATTGAGGTAACGTCCAATCTGAACATGTCGCAGAAGGGGAAATATTTCAAACAACGATATTATCGGAACATTTACATATTAAGCCTCTGTAGGCCTGTGTTACTTTCAGGTAACATTCAATCTGTACATGTCGCAGCAGGGAAAAGTGTTCAAACAAAGATATTATTGGAACATTAATATTTTAAGAGTCTGTAGGACAGTATTTCTTTCAGGTAACGTCCAATCTGAACATGTCGCCGCAGGGGAAATGTATCAAACAACGATATTATCAGAACATTAAAAAATTAAGATTCTGTAGGCCAGAGTTACTTTCAGGTAACTTCCAATCTGAACATGTCGCAGCAGGGGAAATTGTTAAACCAACGATATTATCGGATCATTAACAATTTAAGCCTCGGTAGGCCAGTGTTACTTTCAGGTAACCTCCAATCTGAAAATGTCGCAGCATAGGAAAGGTTCAAAGAACAGTGTTACTTTCAGGTAACAACCGATCTGAACATGTCGCAGCAGTGGAAAGTGTTCAAACAACGATATTATCGGAACCTTAACAAATTTGCCTCTGTAGGCCAGTGTTACATATACGTTACGTCCAATCTGAACATGTCGCAGCAGCGGAAAATGTTCAAACAACGATATTATCGGAACATTAACAACTTAATCATCTGTAGGCCAGTGTTACTTTCAGGTAACGTCCAATCTGAACATGTCGCAGCAGTGGAAAGTGTTCAAACAACTATATTATGGGAACTTTAACACATTAAGCTTCTGTAGGCCAGTGTTACATTCAGGTAACGTCCAATCTGAACATGTCGAAACAGTGGAATGTGTTCAAAGTGCGATATTATTGGAACATTAACATTTTAAGCCTCTGTATGCCAGTGTTACATTCAGGTAACATCCAATCTGAACATGTCGCAGAAGTGGAAAGGGTTCAAACAACGATGTTTTCCGGAACATTAACACTTAAGACTCTGTAGGCCAGTGTTACCTTCAGGTAACTTCCAATCGGAACATGTCGCAGCAGGGGAAAGGGTTCAAACAACGAAATTATCGGAAACTTAAAAATTTAAGCCTCTCTAATCCAGGGTTACTTTCAGGTAACTTCCAATCTGAACAAGTGGCAGCAGGGCATAGGGTACAAACAACGATAATATCGGAACATTAACAAATTTAGCCTCTGTAGGCCAGTGTTACTTTCAGGTTACGTCCAATTTGAACATGTCGCAGCATGGGAAAATGTTCAAACAATGATGTTATCGAAACATTAACAGTTTAAGCCTCTGTAGGCTAGTGTTACTTTCAGGCAACGTCCAATCTGAAAATGGCGCAGCAGGGGAAAGTGTACAATCAACGATATTATTGAAACATTAACACTTTAACATTCTGTAGGCCAGTGTTACTTTCAGATAACGCCCATTCTGAACATGTCGCAGCAGGGGAAATGCTTCAAGCAACGATATTATCGAAACATTAACAATTTAAGCCTCTGTAGGCCAGTGTTACTTTCAGGTAACGTCCAATCTGAACATTTCGCAGCAGGGGAATGGGTTCAAACAACGATAATATAGGAACATTAATATCTTTAGCCTCTGTAGGCCAGTGTTACTTTCAGGTAACTTCCAATCTGAACATGTCGCAGCAGGGGAAAGGGTTCAAACAACAATATTATTTTAACATTAACACTTTAAGACTCTGTAGGCCAGAGTTACTTTCAAATAACGTCCAAACTGAACATTTCGCAGCAGGTGAAATGGTTCAAGCAATGATGTTATCGAAACATTAACAATTTAAGCTTCTGTAGGCCAGTGTTACTTTCAGGTAACGTCCAATCTGAACATGTCGCAGCAGGCGAAAGCGTTCAAACAACGATATTATAGGAACATTAACACTTTTAGCCTCTGTAGGCCAGTGTTACATTCAGGTAACTTCCAATCGGAACATGTCGCAGCAGAGGAAATGATTCAATTAACGAAATTATCGGAACCTTAATATTTTAAGCCTCTGTAGGCCAGAGTTACTTTCTAGTAACCTTCAATCTGAAAATTTCAGAACAGTGGAAAGATTTCAAACAACCATATTGCCGGAACATTAACATTTTAAGATTCTGTAGGCCAGTTTTACTTTCAGGTAAAGCCCAATCTGAGCATGTCGCAGCAGTGGAAAGGGTTCAAACAACGATATTAACGGAACCTTAACAATTTAAGCCTCTTTAGGCCAGTGCTACTTTCAGGTAACGTCCAATCTGAACATGTCGCAGCAGGAGAAGGGTTTCATACAACAATATTATGGGAACAATAACACTTTAAGACTTTGTAGGCCAATGTTACTTTCAGGTAACGTCCAATCGGAACATGTCGCAGCAGGGGAAGATTTTCAAACAACGATATTATCGGAACATTATCACTTTAGGACTCTGTAGGCCAGTGTTACTTTAATTTAACCTATAATCTGAACATGTCGCAGTAGTGGAACTAATTCAAACAACGATACAATCGGAACACTATCACTATAAGCCTCTGTAGGCCAGTGTTACTTTCAGGTAACTTCCAATCTGAACGTGTCGCAGCAGGGGAAGTTTTTCTAACAACGATATTATTGAAACATTAACACTTTAAGCCCCGGTAGGCCAGTGTTACTTTCAGGTAACGCCCAATCTGTCCATGTCGCTGCAGGTGAAGGAGTTCAAACAACGATATTATCGCAGCATTAACAATTGAAGGCTCTGTAAGCCAGTGATATTATCAAGTAACGTCCAATAAAAACATGTCGCAACAGGGGAAATGGTTCAAACAACGATATTATCGGAACTTTAAAACTTCTGTAGGCCAGTGTTACTTTCAGGTTACGTCCAATCTGAACATATCGCGTCTGGGGAAATGGTTCAAACAACGATATAATCGGAACCTTAACATTTTAAGGATCTGTAGGCCAGTGTTTCTTTCAGGTAACTCCCAATCTGAACATGTCACAGCAGTGGAAATGGTTCAAAAAACGATATTATTGGAAAACTAACACTTTAAGCCTCTGTAGTCCAGAAATACTTTCAGGTAACTTCCATTCTGAACAAGTCGCAGCAGGGGAAAGTTTTCAAACAACGATATTATCGGAACCTTAACAATTTAAGCTTCTGTAGGCCAGTGTTACTTTCAGGTAAACTACAATCTGAAAATGTCGCAGCAGAGGAAAGAGTTAAAACAACGATATTATTGGAAACTTAACTTTTTATGACTCTGAGGCCTGTTTTACTTTCAGGTAACGTCCAATCTGAACCTGTCACAGCTGTGGAAATTGTTCAAACAACGATATTATCTGAACCTTAACTATTTAAGTCTCTGTGGGCCAGTGTTACTTATGGGTAACGCCCAATGTGAACATGTCGCAGTAGCGGAAAGGGTTCAAACAATGATATTATCGGAACCTTAAGACTTTAAGACTCTGTAGGCCAGAGTTACTTTCAGGTAACATCCAATTTGAACATGTCGCAACAGTGGAAAGGGTTCAAACAATGATATTATCGGAACATTAACATTGTAAGCCTCTGTATGCCAGCGTTACTTTCAGGTAACTTCCAACCTGAACATGTCGCAGCAGGGGAAAGTGTTCAAACAAACATATTATCAGAAAATTAAAAATTTAATCTTCTATAGGCCAGCGTTACTTTCAGGTAACCTCCAACATGAACAAGTCGTAGCAGGGGAAAGTTTTCAAACAACGATATTATCGGAACATTAACACTTTAAGCCTCTGTAAGCCAGTGTTAAATTCAGGTAACTTCCCATCTGAACATTTCGCAGAAGTGCAAAATTTTCAAACAACGATATTATCAGAATCTTAACACATTATCCTCTGTAGGCCAGTGTTACTTTCAGGCAACGTTCAAAATGAACATGTAGCAGCATTGGAAAGTTTTCAAACAACGATATTATCGGAACATTATCAATTTAAGTCTTTGTATGCCAGTGTTACTTTCAGGTAACTCCAAATCTGAAAATGTCGCAGCAGTGGAAAGGGTTCAAGCAACGATATTACCGGAAACTTAACAACTTCAGCCCCTTTAGGCCAGTGTTACTGTCAGGTAACGTCCAATCTGAACATATCGCAGAAGTGGAAATTATTCAAACAATGATATTATCTGAACATTAACACTTTAAGACCCTGTAGGTCAGTGTCACTTTCAGGTAACGTCCAATCTGAACATGTCGCAGCGGTGGAAATCTTTCAAACAAAGATATTATCGGAACATTAACAATTTAAGCCTCTGTAGACCAGTGTTACATTCAGGTAACTTCCAATCTGAATATGTCGCAGCAGTGAAAGTGTTGAAACTACGAAATTAATGGAACATTAACAAATTCAGCCTCAGTAGGCCAGTGTTACTTTCAGGTAACGTCCAATCTGAACATGTCGCAGCAGGGGAAAACTTTAAAACAACGATATTATCTGAACCTTAACATCTTAAGACTCTGTAGGCCAGTGTTATATTCAGGTAACTTCCAAACTGAACATGTCGCAGCAGTGGAATGTTTTCAAACAAGGATATTATCGGAACATTAACATTTTAAGCCTCTGTAGGCCAGTGTTACTTTCAGGTATCGTCTAATCTGAAATTGTCGCAGAAGTGGAAAGGGCTCAAACAGCGATATTATCGGAACATTAACAGTTTAATATACTGTAGGCCAGTGTTACATTCAGGTAACCTCCAATCTGAATATGTTGCAGCAGGGGAAAGTGTTCAAACAACGATATTATCGGGACTTTAACACTTTAAGCATCTGTAGGCCATTGTTACGTTCAGGTCACATCCAATCTGAACGTGTCGCAGCAGTGGAAAGTGTTCAAACAACGATTTTATCGGAAACTTAACACCTTAAGCCTCTGTAGGCCAGAGTTACTTAGTGGTAACCTCCAATCTGAACATGTCGCAACAGTGGAAAGTTTCAAACAACGATATTGTCGGTACCTTACCACTTTAATACTTTGTAGGTCAGTGTTACTTTCATGTAAAGTCCAATCTGAACATGTCGCAGCAGTGGAAAGTTTTCAAGGAACGATATTATCGGAACCCTAACATTTTAAGTCTCTGTATGCCAGTGTTACTTTCAGGTAACGTCCAATCTGAACATGTCACAGCAGGTGAAATTTTTCAAAAACGAAACTTTAGGACCTTTAACACTTTAAGAATCTGTAGGCCCGTGCTGCTTTCAGGTAACCACCAATCTGAACATGTCGCTGCGGGAAAAATTGTTCAAAGAACGAAGTTATTGGAACCTAAACAATTTAAGTTTCTGTAGGCCAGAGTTACTTTCAGGTAACCTCCAATCTGAACATGTCGCATAAGGGGAAATCTTTCAAACAACGATAGTATAGAAACCTTAACATTATAAGCCTCTGTAGGCCATTGTTACTTTCAGGTAACATCCAATCTGAGCATGACGCAACAGAGGAAAGTTTCCAAACAACGATATTATGGGAATCTGAACACTTTATGCCTCTGTAGGCCAGTGTTACATTCAGGAACTTCCAATCTGAACATGTCGCAGCAGGAGAAAGTATTCAAACAAAGATATTATCGGAAACTTAACACTTATAGCCTCTGTAGGACAGGGTTACTTTCTGGTAACTTCCAATCTAAACATGTCGCAGCATTGGAAAATATTCAAACAACGATATTATTGTAACATTCACAATTTAAGCTTCTGCAGGCCAGTGTTACTTTAAGGTAACGTCCAATCTGAACATGTCGCAACAGTGGAAATTTTCAAAACATCGATATTATCGGAAACTTAACAACTAAAGCCTCTGTAGGCCAGTGTTACTTTCAGGTAACGTCTAATCTGAATATGTCGCAGGAGTGGAAAGGTTTCAAAAAAAGATTTTATCGGAACATTAACACTTTAAGCTTCTGTAGGCTAGTGTTACTTTCTGGAAACGTCCAATCTGAACAAGTCGCAGCAGTGGAAGTGGTACAAAGAACGATATTATCGGAACGTTAACACTTTAAGATTCTGTATACAAGTGTTACTTTCAGGTAACGCCCTATCTGAAAATGTCGCAGCATTGGAAATTGTTCAAAAACGATATTATTGGAACCTTAACAATTTAAGCCTCTGTAGTTCAGAGTCACTTTCAAGTAAGTTCCAATCTGAAAGTGTCGCAGCATGGGAAATCGTTCAAACAACGATATTATCGGAACATTAACAATTAAAGACACTGTAGGCCAGTGTTACTTTCAGGTAACCTCCAATCTGAACATGTCGCCGCAGGGCAAATGTTTCAAACAACGATATTATCGGAACATTAACACTTTAAGGCCCTTTATGCCAGTGTTACTTTCAGGTAACGTTCAAAATGAACATGTCGCAAAAAGGGAAAATTAACAAACAACGATTTTATCGGAACATTAACAATTTAAGCCAATGTAGACCAGTGTTACTTTCAGCTAATGTGCAATCTGAACATGTCGCAGCTGAGGAAAGTGTTCAAACAAGGATATTATCGGAACATTAACACTTTAAGCATCTGTAGGCCAGTGTTACTTTCAGGTAACGTCAAATATGAACATGTCGCAGCAGTGGAAATTTTTCATACAACGATATTATGGGAACCATAACAACCTAAGCCTCTGTAGGCCAGTGTTACATTCAGGTAACGACCAATCTGTACATGTCGCAGCAGTGGAATTGGTTCAAACAGCGATATTATCGGAACATTAAAAATTTAAGCCTCTGTAGGCCAATGTTACTTTCAGGTAACTACCAATCTGAACATGTCGCAGAAGTGGAAAGGGTTCAAACAAAGATATTAACGGAACATTAACACTTAAAGACTCTGTAGGCCAGTGTTACTTTCAGGTAAGATGCAATCCGAACATGTCGAAGCCGCGGAAAGAGTTCAAATGACGATATTATCGGATTATTAACACTTTAAGCCTCTGTAGGCCAGTGTTACTTTCAGGTAACCTCCAACCTGAACATGTCACAGCAGGGGAATGTGTTCAAACAAGGATATCATGGGAACATTAACAGTTAAGCCTCTGTAGGCCAGTGTTAAATTCAGGTAACGTCCAATCTGAAAATGTCGCAACAGTGGAAAGTGTTCAAACAACGATATTATCGGAACATTAACAACTTCAGCTTCTGTAGGCCAGTGTTACTTTCAGGTAACGTCCAATCTGAACATGTCGCAGCAGTGGAAATGTTTAAAACAACGATATTGTCGGAACCTTTACAATTTTAGACTCTGTAGGCCATAGTTACTTTCAGGTAACGTCAAATCTGAACAATTTGCAGCAGGGGAAAGGGTTTAAACAACCATATTATAGGAACATAAACACTTTAGCCTCTGTTGGCCAGTGTTACTCTCAGGTAACGTCCAATCGGTATATGTCGCAGCATGGGAAATGATTCAAACAATGATATTATCCGAACATAAACACTTTAAGCTTCTGTACGCCAGTGTTACTTTCAGGTTACGTCCAATCTGAACATGTCGTCGCAGGGGAAGGTTTTCAAAAACGATATTATCGGAACATTAACAATTTAAGCATCTGTAGGCCAGTGTTACTTTCAGGTAACTTCCAATCTGAACATGTCGCAGCAGGGGAAGTGTTTCAAAAAACAATATTATCGGAACCTTAACATTTTAAGCCTCTGTAGGGCAGTGTAACTTACAAGTATCGTCCAATTGTACATGTCGCAGCAGGGGAAAGGGTTCAGAAAACGATATTAACGCAGCATTAACACTTTAAGTTTCTGTAGGCCAGTGTTACTTTCAGGTAACTTCGAACATGAACATGTCGCAGCAGGGGAAAGTGTTCAAACAACGATATTATCGGAACATTAACACATTAAGCCTCTGAAGGCAAGAGTTACTTTCAGGTAACGTCAAATCTGAACATGTCGCAGCA
>Ga0268261_10000882_pt1 | contig 19917 bp, 9 predicted proteins | sample TergutNc150P1_FD_190353 | JGI IMG/M metagenome (GOLD analysis project Ga0268261, IMG submission 190353) | Nasutitermes corniger P1 segment gut microbial community from laboratory colony in Florida, USA - Nc150 P1 (SPAdes) (version 2) | ecosystem: Host-associated > Arthropoda: Insects > Digestive...
CCCCCCTTCCCTGGTCATAACCATTGCCTTAGATTCATGTAGGGTTTGTAGATATTATTCAATACCCACATCATCCACTGTAGATGTAGAGAGTAGTGTTTGTATTTTTATACAGGACAGTCTTGCACATATTCATAGATTTATAATAATTGTGTATTGAAGGTACCAACCATTGTACACATTTTCATCATGTCACCACCACAAATCCTGCTCCCATCCTTGGCCTTCTCCCTCTTTGGTTTTAGTTTGGTTTCTTATGCAAGTGATGGCCATCATTGTTAACATTCATGCATTTCCCACTTCAACCTTTATCTTACCAGGGTGGGTATTTAAATTTTACCACATGGTTTATGAAAAGCATATTAATTGAAAAGAAAAAGATTGTCATGAAATAAACAGCATTTTGTGGAAAATAAAAAGAGAGTATGCGTTATGTCATAAAATGGAATAAGTTTTCTTCTTGCCTAAATATATATAACGAATTTCTAGGGGTGTTATCCTCTGTGCACTTGCATATCTGAATGTAGGTCTTTAAAAGATTAAACTTGATATCTGAGAGAAAGTAGGTTAAATGTGTAGTAAAGTCTTGACATAAGGTATTATGTGATGTGTTGCAGCTACTTGGACTTCTTGCATCAAGTTTTGCAAAATAATAAGACAGTTCTGTTTGCTGGCTTCACCCTCATCATAGTCTATGTTGTAGTTATGTTGGGCCGATTCAACTCAGTGGAACAGAGGGTGAGTGTGGGCCAGGTGCACAATCTTTGATAAGCAGCTACAAACTTTTGTCTTAGTCTGAACCCTTTCCTGCCAAAGTAACTTTTTATTGTATGGGATAGGTGAGTGCTGCCTTCTGTTCATCAGTCAGCAGTTTTAAGGAGCAATAGGATGTAACTTTGTGTAATTGGTTTCTTGGCCAAGAATAGTGCCTGAGACCATCTGAGTATCAAATACAATGACTAAGTAATTACCACAGTGTTCAGTGTTGAAATACCTTGTGTTGTAGTATCCTGAAATAGAAAAACAGTGGCACTGGTTGGTTCACCATGTAGGTGAAAAATTTAGTTGAAGTTGTTTTTATTCCTAATTTGTCTCATATCAAGACTGAGTATCCCCCTGGATCCGGGACAGGCACAGATCATGCCAGTGACCTTTGCCTGAAGGCTAATATACAGTTTGCTTTTTAGGTGGGAAAAAATGGACTTAGGGTGTTAGAAAAGAGGTGAGGAACATTTGAAACCAAGAAGAATGATGTGTGATTTGATGGAGAATGAATGAACAAACGAATAAGTGAGTGCGTGAGTGAGTGAATATTTCATTGACTCTATATGTATGGTTCGTTTGTTATATGGAAGGACGTGGTCTTATTTTTTTTTTTTATTTTAATATTGTATGTACCTTGCATCATATAGAAACTAATTTATAAAACAAACATCATGTGCACCAAAATAAATACACATGAGGCGTTAGAATGTAAGAGACTTAATCACATCTGACATGTATATATTTTGGTGCGTGTAAAGTTGGTTTTATAAATTAATTATTGGACTTAGGTGTTTAAGAGCGATGAGGAACATTTAAACCTAAGGAGAATGATGTATGCATGGATAAAGGCTGAATGAATGAATGAATGCATTAATATGTAAGAATCTGTTCCGATTTGCTAGTCTGTTGAGAACCTCACTCTTCTGGGTTATTACGCAGCAAGTAGTGGTAATTTCTTACCAGCGTTTTGGGGAAACCTATCTGTCCCATCCTCAGGGTTCAGGAATTCTTCAAGGATTCTTCAAACCTGAGGATGGGACCTATAAGTTGTCCCGAAATGTCGGTAAGAAATTACCACTCCTCGCTACATAATAACCCAGAAGAGCAAGGTTCTCAGCTACTTCCTAGCGGAATCCTTAAATCACACATTGCTAGTTTGTTCTAACATGCAGTTTTGGGTTGCCAGACTGATTCATTCTTCTCAGATTACTGTTTTCAACAGTTTGGCATGTGGATTTTGCATATAATGTATCATTTCTGTCCATACTGTTTACTGACTAACTGTGTTGACTTCCATTTCTCTTTCATGTTTGTTTACATCCAGAGAGGGGAGTAACAGGATGACAGTTACATAAAAGAAGGAGTTTTGTAATATGTATTTTTTACCAGTTATTAGTAGGATGATAAAATAAAGGAGGTTGAGAAGGGCAAGACATTTAGTGTGTGTTGGACAGATGAGGAATGTGTAAGCAGCTTGAGTCTGAAAACCCAAAGTGCAGAGACCACTAGGGGGACCTGGGCATATAAGGAAGAATCTTTAGATTGTCTGGTACATGAGAGTTTTTGGTGGTGTGTGCTTAAGGACACTAATGAATTACTGAGTTACATCAGTTGCAACAAATGTCTGTTTTTTTTTACAAGGAACTCATCTCCATCTATTGATGAGGTAAAGATATCCCATTGCCTGCCATGAAGGCATTTGGGGGAGTAGAGGTGTAGCCCCACTCATTCTCCACCTTGGCACTAGATGGAGGTTGAGTGGTTAGTGTCATGTATTGACCATTCTCTTCTGCAGAAAGAAACCCTGGTATATACTGAAAAGGAGGTGGGTGGGTCCCAGAGCTGGTCTGGACATTTTGGAGAAGAGAAAAATCTCTGTCATGCTGAGGATCAAACCAAATTGTGTTAGTGTCCTCATTACCTATTTACTATACCAGCTATGCTTCAGTCTTCATAAAGAATAGTTTGTTTTTAGTGCATTAATTATCTATCAGCACGTGAAGTTATGTGTAATACTGCTCTTATACTGAGAAGTGTGAGGGATGTGTATGTATTTAAACTACTGAACTTGTTTTTCTAATTAAGGTCTACTTGTCTCTGCTTGGAGTGTCAGTGGTGGGCCAGTCAATCTTGGCATCATATGGAATTTGCTTCTATATGGGATTCTTCTGGGGACCAATACATCCAATTTTACCATTTCTGTTACTAGGGATTGGAGTGGACAACTCATTTGTTATAATGCAGGTAAAACTAGACTGTTGTTCAATACCATAAATGAATATTATGAACCAATGTCTTTTTTTTCATTTTTTAAATTTAAAAAAAAATTCCTGGAATCAGTATCTTATATTTATGAGAAGGGATGTGCTTCATCACTTCCAAATATAGCATGAATATGTATATTAATTTTTTAAATGCCTGTTCTCAGAGACACTGACATGATGTTTGTATGTATCATTGTGTAATCAACAAACTTGTTTTTGTGCTGAATTAAAAAATTCTAATTGATTTGTTCTTAAAGTATATGTGCTGTATTATGGTAATTTTTAGCTAAAGCAGAAAATAACAACATGACATTCATGCAGAATGTGGAATATATTTATAACCAGTGTAGAATAGGCTAACAGTTCTTAATATTTGTACTGTTATAAATTTTTGGACTGGTTGCAGGGAGAAGTCACTTATGTGATGCATGCTTTCTGTGTTTCTATTGGTGCAGGACATGAACTTTTGAATGACTTGGTTGACTAATTGTAAATAATCATTGACCATGCATTAAGCCGATTACATATGGTAACAAAACCAACAAAGGCATATATAAGATACTCTTATATGTTTATATGTATTAGTTGGTTGACTAAGTTTGGCAGCTCGTTCTGTTGGAAGTTGTCATCTCAGCATATGTTATATACAGGTTTATTTTATCTCTTTTCTGTGTCTTTGGTTTTCATGCTCTGTGACTGTTACCAGTTTCATTTATAGAAAAAAATCTGTGTCTGTTGCTATTTCATTATGTGGCAGTTGTGCATTATGTTAAGGGATTGTTTTGGCCAATCCAGAACATGTATATCCAAGATTTTCATAATAATTAATTATATTTCATTATTTCAGTGCCATATATATGCACTTTTGATAACTTAGGTTTTGGTCCTTGGAAAGAATTTTCTAGCTGTCTGTTTATCATTGGAAATATCCTGTATAAGACTATAAGTATTAGACTGGCATAATAAATAAGCATATTGTTTTGGTGCATTTAATTTTAAATAAATGTTGATAAGAAGTGCTTTGCTATTCTCTTTAATCTAATGGCCACATAATGTTTTAAAGAGGTAGGGAGTAATCCACACATTATGGAAGGCGTTGTGATATTTTTGATTCCTTTCAAGGTAACTTGAGTGTTTTGGAGTGTTTGTCTAAAAAAAGTACTATATGGTACTGATTGATCCCCAAGCAATAAGCCTACATAATATAATATTTTGATGTTTGAGTTTGTGTAGATACATTGAACATGAGAGGGAGACAAAATCCTTGTTGGGCCTGTTCATCAAGTTTGAAACTGTTTATCTTCTTCTTGTGTTCTGGGTTTATTAGGTAGCAACTACATTATTTCCATATAGTGACCTTTGATGTCTCCTTCATTTAAAGTGTTGTAGAATTGTGAATTTTATGTTGTATTAAAAGCCTTCTCTTCAAAAACTGAATTTACAAATTAAATTCTCATTTATATCTGAGTTAATTTTGTTATCTGCACTGTTTACTCTGTCTATTTTGATTTCTGCACATTAAGTTCTGTGTTGTGTTGTATTGTTGGGTAATTATGATTTTTAAATGCACTTCATACCATGTTTGTAGCCTGCCTGTGTAGAGGGTAGGTCTCACAGTTACTTCTGTTGTCTTCCCTAGAAATATGCTAAACATTGAAAATCTTATGTATTTCCTAGAAAAATGTTAACAACGTGGTATAGAGTAGCATAAATGGAATAAGTCTCTCTTTGTGACCTCCTTACCTGTCATTCACTCTATTGTCATCTTAGAATGTATACTTTTTCTTTCCATTTCTTGGCCATTCAAATATTTTCTTCATAGTTGTACATATGACTGTCCCCTATTTGCATCCTAATTATAAAGTATGACCCAGTAGTTTTTAAGTTGTTGGTCTACAGGGACCCATGTAATATGTTCAGGCCACCACTGCTTTGCTTCAGAGATAATTTGTCTGAAACCAGAAAGAAGGATAACTGTACAGAGTAAGCACATATGCACATGGTGCTAAAGAGTCCTGGAGGCATAGTAATTTAGTACCTGTCAAAGAAAATGTTCATCTTTGTCCAGAGGGATTTATTGCTGTTTTTACTTTAGTGGTTAAATTTTAGGTGAACAAATGTCAAGATACATAATTTACCTCCTCTTCATGTTTAGTGTTTGGATAACCTGAGCAGTGAAGACAAAGCCACAGGTGTTCCAGAGAGATTAGGTCGAGCTCTTCAGCAATCAGGTGTCTCAATAACAATTACATCATTGACTGACATACTTGCATTTGCAATTGGAACTTCAACAGTAAGTACATTGCTGTGTAGATCATACACTACTTTTCTCACGGACATGAGAATATCACATTTCCAATTGACGCTCGACTGTGAAAGTGGTTGATGATGCCAGATATTAATTTGTTGTAGTCCACTGTAGTTTATGTTTCAATTATACCTTATCTGCCAATTAATGGGGTACAGTTTTCAATTTCATTATACTACTGTAGTGAGAAAGTTCCTGGATTCATTTTGGTGAGACACTGTTGCTTTGTGTAGCAGAATATTTGTGGGTAATGTCATGTTAGTAGCCTTGTCATACAGCCATTTTGTTGAGATAATGGTACTTGAAAAAATTCAGTAATGTTGCAATGCTTGTTACATAGGAGTCAATCAAAATTTGTAGTGTCAAAGCTGAAACAATGGGCAAACATCAAGTTCCATCAGTGGTAGGGAAGAATCCCTTCAGGAATATCAGATATGCATGTGCAAGTGTATGGTTACCAGAGCCTTGGCCACAGTATTGTGTTTAAGTGGCATCATGCATTCCAGATTGGAGAGGTGTTACTGATAGGTGATGTTCAGAAGAAATATCCAACAACACATACAGAATAGAATAAGATTGTGAAGGAGAGTGCATTATACAGTCATGCGCCACATAACGACGTTTTGGTCAATGACGGACCACATATGCAATGGTGGTCCCATAATATTATAATATATTATAATTACAATTGCCTACGGTATTCAGTACAGTACTATGCTGTACAGGTTTGTAGCCTAGGAGCAATAGGCTATACCGTATAGACTAGGTGTGTAGCAGGCTATACTATCTAGGTTTGTGTAAGTACACTCTATGACTTTTGCACAACATAACATCATCACCAGTGATGGGACATAGTGTTCCTGTGTTTGATCCGCCTTCCAAGCGCAAGTTGACTTCGTGAAAATCACGGACATCTGTGCAGAATATTAGATGTCACATGGCCACACATGTGGGTGCTGTTCCCTATCAGTGCTGTGTACATTGCTCCATCCTCCTCCAACAGGAAGTGGCAAAGCTTGACATTGTTACTTGGCCAGGCCAGCCATATTTTTTAGACATCATCTATGTATCATTGTTTCTCTCAGTGTTTGGAGAAATTCCTGTTTCAGCAGTGCACAGGGTGTCAACTTGCTGCAACAGACTTTCTGCTTGATTGAAAGAGATGTATTCTAGAACTTCTTCCAAGACATCCATGTCCCAGATGGAACTGTATGAGGGGGGTTTTAATAACATGCAATTTGTGCTCCCAAATTGTAAGTCTAGTCAGTAATCCAGGAGTTTTGTCCCCCTAGTAGTGTATGAAGAACTATATTTTTATAAGAAATGTGTGTTATTATGGTTGTAAAGATCATATTGTGGTTTTGGTGGTTATATTACTGTGCGGTCTTGTTGGTAGGCACCAGTCTTTTAAAGGAAGATGCAACTTCCATCTTGAGGATAGGGCTGAACAAAGTTGTTATGGTATTTGGGTGAATTATAATAGGGGAAAGGGGATCAATTTTTCATGAGGAATAACGTCATCTCTAAATAGGCAGAAGATACTGTGAAATTTTTTATTCAGGTCTACTCTATATGTTGCATGATTTATATTGAGTGGAGCTCTTCTTTTCTGTGATGCTCAGATTGAACTGGATCAAAGCCAACAAGATTTGCAATATTGACTTATGTTGCAGATCATGCCATTCCTGAGGTCATTCTGCATGTTTGCAGCAACTGGTATCTTTTTCCTTTATGTGTTTGAGATTCTCTTCTTTGTGAGCTGCTTAGCAATTGATGAGAGGAGACTGCAGAACAGAAGAGATGGCTGTATATGTACAGTACACAGGAACTGGAAGCCAAATGAGTGCAGCCAACAGAACATACAGAAAATTGTGTTCAACAAGTATGTTGGCCCTGTGATGATGATGACTCCTGTGAAGGTGGGTATGTTAGGGCATGCATATGGTTATCATCAGATTTCTACACAGTGATAGTGCATGTCTCATAATGTGGCTCAGAATGAAAGCTACTGAAATTTGGCAGCACCATTTATAGTGGACTTGATGAGAAATAGGTCTGTATCTTGTTAAGCTCTGACAGCTGATCAGGAAATCACTGTACCATTAAATGAAATGTCCTCCTAGCTTGAAAGGGAAAACAGTATCCTGCAGTGCCACAATGTTCCTAAACTTTTCTGTATTTCTAAATGCAGGTCTCTTTTTCACATTCTTTCTCCAAAAGGCTTGTATAAGTATAAAAGATTGTTTGAAATTTAACTCTAGTTAAAATTTTCACTAATGAGAGTATTTTTGTACTAACACCTGTAAGCAAATACATGCACAAAAGCCCTTCTCCCACGTTTCTGTTTATCCATGAAGCTGCCTTTAAAATCCACACTCCCTTCACTTCCACTTTTTTCTCAGTAAAATGCTACTGAAAAGTACCAGATCATTAGTTACAGTGGTAACATCAACTTACATTTGTGTGTTCCACTTCTCTGCCTAGTGTCAGTTTGACCCCAGAACTGTACTTGGGTGTGATATATGTCAAAACAAACAAACCAACATTGCATTCTGGGCACTTGAATTTTGTTGGTGGTTCTGTTTTCAGCAGAATACACATGGCACTGAATTCTCTTACATTCCAAGGCCAGTCTTTGTTGTGTCTTATGTCAAGTCTTTTTTAGTTTGTTGGTGGATAGGGCTTGTCTTCGTTGTCTGGTGATATGGGGTGAGGCATCTTTCTCACCTCTTGTATTAGGTTTCTCTCCAGTGTCAATCTGAAGAATAAGTTTGATCATTTTGAACTACAAGAGGCAAAAATGATAAAAAAAAAAGTGTTGAGAACGTTAGAGTCCTTAAGATGGAAAAATAACTTCTTTGTCTAATTCCTGGTCTGTCTGCTAATGGAATAGTCCATCATGCAGTAAGATTTGTCCACATACGTCATGTGTCTGTTACAAAGTCTTGTGCTATGGTCAGTTTCAGAGCTTTTCCATGCTGGTCACAGAAATTACCTCGTGCTGGTGGAGAATGCATGTTTGTGAGTATGTTTACATTTCGCTTTTCTCTCCACACTATGGCTGTGAAGTTACTACTTACCTTAGTCTTTATGCCCCCACACTTCAGTTTCATTTCCTGTGAAAATTCTTTGGAATCCCTTTTATGTTTGGTCTAACAGTCCCAAAATATTGTATTGTCTTATTACATCACTTGTTAAATAATGCTGGAGATAATAAAAATTTTGTTCATGTATTGTTTTTATCCCACATTTTTGAGCCTTTGAAGTAGATCTGGCTACAGATGCATGAGTAACTGTCATTGAAGGACTCGCATGTTGCTTGTCTTTGCCTAAGCACATAATCATATTGTATGTAAAGCCCTTAGAATCACACAGTATGTGAACTCTTAACTAACTAAGTGACTAACTAATTAACTAACTCCAGGGACCAGAGTTCTTCTTGAGAAGCTACTAGGTTCTCAGCTAGTCAGATTCCCCTCATTTTATGGACCTGAGCGGTTCATTACTGCATCCATAAGAAATCACCACCCGTCCCTTTTCTGAGTCATAGCAATCCAATCCATGCCCCATCCCACCCACTTCCTGAAGATGAATTTTTAATATTATTCTCCCATCCACTCCTGGGTATTTCTTCATTTCCTCATTTCTTTCTCTCAGGTTTTCCCACCAAAATCCTCTCTGCACCTCTCCTCCCCCATATGTGTTATGTGTCCAGCCCATCTTCTTGATTTGATCACCCAAATTATTCTGATCCCAAGTCTTTTGTGTTTCTTGAATATGTGCTGGTCAAACATGACTCTAACTTTGAATAACACAGCAAGTTCATCAAATGTTATATATTCATGTGGGCTGTAATATGTAGCATATGAATCATTGAACATGTTAGATGTATATTTCTCATCTCACAGAGTTGGTCACAGCTGTCATTTATCTTACTAGGGTCTTTTTTGTTGTCACAAAAATTCAGGAAGATTTGTATATGAAAGAAACTATTTTGTCTCATAATGTTCCTGTAAAAGGGTATGTAGACCTGTCCCTGTGTGTACCAGTCCCTTTTTAAAGTATCACTCTGATCATGTTCCACCTGCACAGTAACTGCCATAAACAAATACGTTTTTTGAACAATCACTCAGGCAGTGGGGATTTTCCTTCATCCAATGTGTTCAATTTATGTACTCTGTTTGTCTTTTCCATCAACAGTTGTATAATTTCAAAAAATAAGAACATAAAAGTGCTAAGTGTGGTGAAGTTGTCAGTAATGTGAATTGTGTCTGTTTATCTTAACCTGTGGACCACAGGTACAGCTGGTCAGCTGTGTGTATTGTCAGCCCACTCTGTGCAGTTTGTGTTGGTAATGTTGCCTATGTTACGGTCATTCTTGAGGAGAAGTGTCTGTCTTCCGATAAGTGTGCATCAGAGTCAGATTCATTATCAGTTCTATGATGTTTTGTTCTGTAAGTTTTCTCTTTGTAGCCATACTAAATGCAATTCAGTACAACTTGCCACACAACAGACCAAATATTCTTTAAGTCTCCAACGTGACTCATTCAAGTCTGTATTTCCTGACCTGTCGTATGTTACTGCTCTGACAAGGAATAGGCTGAACTTTTGTGTTGAAGACAGACGTAAGTGTGATACCACGTTCACAAAAATTACATAGAAACCCTTACAGCAGAATAAAGGCCATTTGCTTTTGATCTCATATTGCACTAACCAATTCAGGAAATGCCTGTGTGTTCCTTTCCTCTCTCACTGATTGTGTATGAACACATTCATGTCAGCAACCAGATACGCCCATACAACTGTGACACCTTAATATCAGTATAAGATTGAAACTTAAACAACTTCTGACAGAATACAATGACATGTAGTTTTTGTGTCATCTTCTAGTACAGTGTCCCTACTTACAGAGATTCAGAATCTGAAACTAAGAAAATGAAAAAACTTAAAAAGGATTATAATCTAATTTGCATTAAAAGTAGGTGGATTTTCTTGAAACTTGAGGAACTTAAGCATGTATGTTTTATTTGAAGTTCTTAACCTTAAAGTGTAGGACATAAATGGATGATATCAGCAGGCACAGAAATTGGCATTGAAAATGATGGAACCCCAGCCATCAATGGCTATGCTAGGCTTGAATTCTTCCAGACATTAAAGCATAAGAGTAACTGAGGCTGTTGGTATGGCAGTACTATATATTGACCTGCCGTGAATGCAGAAGTATCATGACCATGATGATGGTGATGATCACCACCACCACCACCATTATCGAGAGTATAAGTGAACATAACATCTTGGGCCTTGTTTCATTGAGAATGCATGTGGTACACATGATGGTTGATCAAAAAAGATACTGGCAGCAGATAATTGTAACTTTTTATTATGTACAGGGATTCTGTTGCACTAATAATTTTGCAAGGTTTCAGGTTTCCACAGCATTGAGGATTGAGGTCTTCTAAGATGTCACATTGTCTTGTTGGGTGAGTGTTTCCTAACAGTTTGAAACTTTATGGTAACATCATTCTCAGCAGTTTTGGAGTCCAATGAGAATGGTAAATGTGGGAAAATAGATGGAGACTTATAGCTCTGTTCTTGTTGGCAAATACCAGACAAGAATGCTCAGAAAATTGGGGGAATCATGGGCAGAGCATGGTGGTGTATGGGGGCTGTGAAGAGCACTGTGTAGCTGGATGTCGACTGGGAACCAAGCTGGGGAGCAGGTGGATGTAAATTTTAAGGACCCTAAAAATTACTGAGGGTTGGTGGTGGATGGAGAAGGGGGTGGCATGTGAGGACACCATGCTGTATCCTCCCAGGAGCACTGGAGGGTGGGGGATGTATAGGATGCTGTCCAGACATGTGAAAAGAGGTGAAGAAGCGATGTGAGGAGTAGGGAGAGTTGAAGCAATAAGGGCTTTGAAAAGGACCAGAATAAGCATTGGCCAGGAGGACATGGGGATAAAGGTGGGTGTCAGGCCCCGTGGACACCCTGAAGTTTTCTTGAGGGCACTGGGGGTTTGGGATGTGAACTGAGAGATAGGAGAAGGCTTACGAGCGTACAGCAATGGAGCTATTGGAAGGTTGTTCCTGAGGATTTCAGCCTTCCTAAGGAGGCGTCCTACACTCTGAGGGAGTGACTGAGAGATTCCCATGACATGCTGAAGTCTGTGCCATCCTTCCTGTTTATTTTGTTCCATTCCACTCATCTCTGCAATGATTTGATCTTTGTAGCAGGATCTGGTGTTGAGGATTTTGGTGTCCTGTTGTTGCATTTGATGTACATAGTTGACTCGGTGCTCTGACACCATTAGCTTGTTGACTTGTCCAGGCTAAATGTGCTGGTGATGGTCTCTTGCACTGCTGTCAGTGGAAGGTGAGTCCGTCCAATGCAGACCTGTTCATACCACACGTTCAGGGTTTTCAGCCCCAAGTTTTCCTCACAGGATGCAGGAAGCTGGAGACATTCCAAGCTAAGGCCAACACTTTCGTTGCTGTGCCTGGACAGCAAGCTTCCTGCTAATGTGGTTGAAGGAGGTCTGGATAATGGCAAGAAGGTGACTAAGGTTGGTTTCTCACTGGGCCTAGAAGGTCCTGCCCGTAAGTTACGGGCCTGCTGTACCTGCTTCTCACTCTATCTTTTATCCCTGAAAGTGGACTTGGGCAACATCAGCTCATCATGTAGAGTGTCTTAGTCATACAAGGTTCTAATCGTGTGCAGTAAAGTAGGGAGGATGGTTGCTTGTTGGAAGGATCGTGATATGGTCCAGAGTTTAGATTTAAGTTAGTCTGAGTGGGCTTATGGTAATCCTTATGGCTATGTGAGCTCTCCTGTCTCTGTAAATATGAGTTTCTAGGAAGGGAAAGTGGCTGTTTTTCTCCATCTCCATAGTGAGTTGGATGTTCTAGTGAACGCTGTTGTGGTGGTCAAGAACATCTCCACCTTTCCATTCACTGGGGCCAAATCTCAAGAATTGCCATCCATGTGTTGAACCCAGCAGAGTGTGCTTATGGTTTGATATTTCTAATGTCATTTCCTTGAACTATTTATGTAGAACTTAACAAGCATAACAATAGCAGTGATTCTATAATCTGCTCATAGAATTGACCACCACTGCACATCATCCATGCTTCCCCCAGTTGTCTTACCATTCTCTCATAGCCTTCAGGAACTGGACCAACATTTCTATGTAGAGGCATTCACCACTGTAGTGCGTATTACTTAGCACTGATTTGCTATAGTGTTCTTGACAACTATGTGCCCTCTGTTTCCCACTTTGCACAGAAATGTTACACTGTTGCAGTTTTTTCTGAGGGCTTGCATAATTTCACCTAGCAGTCTGTTTTTCTGGAACTACTTAGAGTGTTAGTAGAGGTATGCCTGTCTGTCCACCTTTTCCCCAACATGTCTTGGCCCTTTCAACCCTTGAAGATGAGGAAACTGTAGTTTTTGGTATCTCACAAAACACTAACCCAGCAACACAGGGTCACAACCCAGAAGACCTGAATCCTCACCAGACACTTGTCACTGTGAGAACAGTGGTCACTTCATGCTGATTAAAAGTATTAGAAATAAGCCACATTTATTTCAGAATGGTTCATCTGAGAAGAACCTGAGCAAGGCAAGGACGCATATTTACTTAGGTGTCAATAATACTACGTATAATACAAGTTAAATATTATAGTAATTTTATCCCCAAATTACTTTAAACACTGTGCTGAAATAAGTATATCTCAGAAAAGGGTAACTTTATTGCTTTGTTTTAACATGTTTTCACCTGCATCTAAACATATGTGGTATCTTTTGTCATCATCATCATCATCATATATCTGCCATGGAATTGGGCCACTTGTTGACCCGTTCTGGTCTCACGTATCCAGAAGTCTCTTCAAAGGTCTGCCATGATGGTATCTTTTGTACATGATGTTTATTTATTCTTTTCTAAGAATTCTTCTGTTTGCAATGAGATATTTGTTATTGGCTTGATTAATATTATTCTGTGTATTTATTATTCAATCAGTGTAATTTTTCATAAGGCTGTATTTTTTATTATCTCATTGAGTTTTGAGTAAAGTTTCCATATGTGTGTATTGTTGCTGTCCAGTGTAGTGTTAAACACACACACAAAAATAAGTGTAGGTCTGGGTCACAATAATTTTTGAAGATACAGAACATTAATTGTCGAGTTATCTGTTCCTCATAATGTTTATTGGAACAGGATTTTAAGAAAATAAAAATGAGCAAACCAAGATGTTTCTGTGTATAAAAACTTTCTTACAAGTACTGAATCCTCTACTGAGGTTAAGTGATAATTCATAAATTAGAGGAATATGTACAGCAGTATCTTTTCACCCTACAAAACCTTTATGAACAACATAATATGTGAATATCATGAATAAAAAAAATTGCTTTTAAGGGAAAAAACCAACCCATAGAAAAATAATTAATTTGAATTCATTTACAGAAGAAGTTCGACAGTTTCATTTGTCAGGTAATTACACTGTTGTGATTCTGTTATAATAAAGTTCATCAGTACCGAGGAACTGTGTAATAAACAGAAAATTAGAATGAAAGTAAAGAAAGAATCGTGCTTGAACTTCCATGAACTGATGGCACTTTCCAAGGTTTAACAGAAGTGAATGCTTTAGCACCCTGTAGATGAATTTTAAACAAGGGGTCCACTGCAGTGACACTTGGTTGAGAAGAAAACCATTGCTAGTGCAATGTAGGAAGATCAAGTTAATAAGAAACATCATGTAACATATTAAAATTGTCATTGTCAATGTGGTGAGGCATGTAAGAGGAGAAGAGATATAGCTGCACCCATTTGTAATGTTGGCACTAGGTGGAGATGAATAGTCTACTTCATGCACCAGCTGCTTTACCTTCTCAAAACCCCAGTACCCATTGAAGAGCCAAAGCCAATCTGGATGGTTTTTGAGAAGAAAAAATTCCTTGCGTCTACTGGAATTTGAACCCCAGAAACATAACAGCAATGCAAATGAGAAAGACAAAGGTACAGGGAAGGAGCAAAATATTTGTGCATCAAATCAGAGAATGATTGCAAAAAATAATGAACAAAGACTTAAAAATTTACATTTGATGAAAAATAAATGAGTGTGTAGAGGTATGGGAGACAGTTCAGAAGATGGCTGTGAAGTCGGAACAGGCGTGTGCTTTATCTGTGGCTGTAAAATGAAGAAATTCTATATGGGTAAGGATTATGTTCTCCTTTCCTATGCAAGTGTCTTGGACGAATATTACTTTGATTTCAAAGGATTAAGTCATAAAGCACTCACGGTATGTTTTGCTGTAGGTCACACTGCTGCAAGCAGCTAATTCTTACAATGATGAATTTGAGTGTTTCCTTGATTACAGGTGTGCATTCTTGTTGGTACATTACTTGTGTTCACCTTGAATGTGTGGTTTGTTCTTAAAGTGGAGCAGAAGTTTGACCCTATGTGGTATCTGAATTCAGAATCATATCCCATGCAGTATAATAACAAACTCAATGAACATTTTCCTGAATATGGGAAGCGTGCAGGTATTTATTTAGGTAAGTTGGATATATTTCTTTATTTTTGTTATCGTGTAAGTGGGAGGGGGAGCTGGCCCAGAATAAGTCCAATGATATGGGCTTTTCTGAATATGGTTATGAAATTTTAGGTTCCATAAAAGGGTGGAAATTTCTTGAATTCCTGAAAGATTGTCAACTTTTCACCATGGTGTTAGTAGATTTATTGTTGTCATTGTCAGCTTTTCCAAGGTTTTTGAATTTCTTAGACATGATCACATGTCATATTATTTTACACATAAATTGAATCCCAGTCATCTTGGTTCTCCAAAGCCAAATCCACAACTAATTTGGTAGCCTGTGTTGATTTTATTTCTCCTGTGATTAGTTTTGAATGTCAAGTTGATTCTGTTTATTTTGATCGTAATAATGCATTTGAACATGTCTGGCATGATATTTTACTCCACAAATCTTGTGTGCATGGGCTCTCTGATGGTTTTGTGAATTTGTTTCGTAGTTACCTTACTAATTGGCTATTGTCTGTCCTTGTTTGTCTGCTTTTTACACACCTTTTCATTACCTTTCTAAGTTCTTTTGGGAATCGTACAAGAATCTCTGATAGGTCCTTTGCTGCTTAATTTATTCACTAACAACCTTTGTAATGTTCTGAAGTATTGTAAATACCTATTATTTTCTGATGACATTAAAATTTTTCATGTCATACGCTCTTCGGACAATGGCAGTCTGCTGCATTCTGATATTGAATATATATAAGATTGGTGTATGGCTCACTTCATGAGATTAAACATCAGTAAAACTAGGGTTACTGCCTTTAATAGAAAAAACAAATATTCTGGGTTATGCTTATAATGTGTGTGACTCCTCTGTAATATGTACAGACACTGTTAAAGACCTTAGTGTACAGTGTGTTCAGAGGTGCATTTCCACACTCATGTAGACTACATTTTCTCCTGGTCCATAGGGATGCTAGTTTAATATGAGCTATAACCTATTCCTTGTCCATCATTGACAGCTTACTAACATTCTATGTAACAGTAGTTAGACCCAAACATGAGGATGTCTCAGTTGTGTGGAACTCTAAAATGTCTATTCATGCCAAAAACCTGGAGCACATACAGTGGAAGCCCTATTTAAAAACTTTTCTTTCCTAATGACCATGTCACTTATGAGGAAGTTAAGGAAGTTAATGAAATTTTTAAAGTTTCGTACCCTGCATGACAGAAGACTTTGTCTTGATGCATTATTTTTCATTCCTGCTTATTCAGGTTTAAAATGTTTTCATGTTTCTTTGGTTTATTTGTTCATCCGTTCAGTCACATATGTGACATTGGACACGTCAATTACAGATTACAATTTACAACACATCTTGTAATATATAGTCATCTACACAACACAATATAGTAAATAACAATACAAAATTTAAATACCTATTGGAAGTTGTTTGCCACTACATATAGATTTATTTGTATTTATATAAATATACCTAAGAGTTAAAAATTCAAATTAAAAGTAATATAGAATAGAATTGAGTTATATTACATGTAAAAATATTTAAATGTTTACTTTTAAAATGGTTACACTAAGCCAAGATCTCTATTGGAATTCCAAGCAAAATATCCCTCCAAGTAAAATGAATTTATAAGAAGGAAACTTTTTAAAACAGATCTGAATTGGTTTATGTCATGAGATGTCTTTTTGATGCTAGCAGGAAGGTGGTTAAAAACTTTAATTTCAAAATAAAAGGGACCTTTTTGGAAAGTTGTTAAGTTTGCAGTTGGAGTATGTAAGTCAGAACTAAATCTAGTGTTAATGTTATGAATTTCTGAATTCATTTCATATAAATCTGTATTTTCAGCAACAAATAATAAAAGGGAAAAAATATATTGTGATTTTAATGTAAAATTTTTAGATTCTTGAATAACTGACGACAAGAATCTCTGTTTCTAGCATTCATTATTATTCTAATTATCCCTTTTTGTTTCTTTTGGTTATTACTGTTATTCAAGTTCTCCCTCATAATTTCAGAAACGCCTGCATCTTTACTGTAAAACTGTCTGTTTGTTAGGTTTGATTTGGCTGTTAGCTTTGTGTGCAGAGATAGCAGTGTATTTAGAAAATGCATTACTTTATTCAAACAGATTGTGTGCAAATCTGTGGCATTATGTAAACAACTTATCTATGTTATTGATGGTTTAGGGTTTTGGCCCCAGTAATTCCTGCAGCCATATTATTTTGTTTTGTTTTGTTTTGTTTGGTGTTTTGTTTTTGTGCATTTGTGCTCTTCTTGTGTTTTATTTATAATTGGAACTTGTGCTCTTAAGTTTGCATGTTCATAAATACCTATTTTGTATTACTATTATTTTAAATTTATTCTTGCGCATTAGTTAATTGTGTGGTGGTCTTCTGGTAATTCCATATCTCAACAAGGGATCATAGCGATTTACCTGAGCACTTCACAAGTGATATGTGCAGAGCTCATTGAGTAATGAGTAATGAGTGATAATTGGGTTTGAGTGAGCCCTTTCAGTCCTGATGCACCTAGGCCTTTAGATAGGCCCTTTGTGCCCTGTAATTTGATGTCAAGTTAAGAGATCCCTTTTCCTTTGCTAAAGTTTCAGATGGCCCTAGACCTATGCTCTTAACATCCTCTGGATCCAAAAAGAAGGAACCCACATATGCATCTGAGTGAAAAGCCAAAGCGTCACACTCGCAGAAGACGTGGATTGAGGTTTCTTCCTCTGCTCCACACCTTGTACATATGAGGCTGCAACTCAGCCCCATTAAGTGTCGATGTCTCTTCAGGATGTTAGGTCCAGTAAGGAGACCAGTAACAACCCTGGATTGTGTCCTGTTAAACGACAGAAATCTGGTATTAAAGAGTTGGACTAGGGCCCAAAATCTTCTTTTGAGCCTGTCTGTGATTACTGATAAGATTCCTCCAGATTACCATATGCTGGTTATCTACCCAGGATTGGATCTTTTTCCTTATATTCTTCTTAGAAACCCCCCAAGGCCTGCTCTGGTCCGACCAAGTGGCGAACAATTCTGTCTCTTGCAAGCTTGTCGGCAATTTTATTTCCTCATACCCCAGAATGTCCAGGTACCCAAAACAACCCCACAGAATGCTGGATGGAAATGTCTTTCATTGCCTTTTGGCACTTATACCAATGGGAAAGTTGTTTTAATGGCCTGAAGGGCTTTAAAAGCAGCCTGATTGTCAGAGCAAATACTACCATGTGTCTCTGACCTAGCAGTGCTCATTAGCCTGAGCTTCTGTAGTTCTCTGTCTGATGGGTGATCTGGGAGCTACTGAATATTCTGATTCAATCCCTTCGTAATTGTTCCTAATGCTCCAATGACAACTGGCACAATTTTTGTCCTCACTGCCCACATCCTGCTGACCTTGATCTGCAGGTCTTTGAACTTGCTTAGTTTTTCAGTTTCTTTTGTGTTAATGTTTGAATCATCTGGTATGGCTGTGTCAGTCAGTAGGCTAGTCTTCTCTGTTTTATCATGCAATACTATATCAGGTCAATTTGCTAGTATTGTTCAGTCTGTGATAACTGGTACATCCAACATAACAGTGGTACTGTTGACATTTATAACCATTTTTAGGTATATGTCTATGTTCACAGTACTTATCAGCCATCTGTAACTCCATATGTTTACACACTGTCCAGTTGCTATAACCAGACACCTTATTGTGTCTGTCAGTGTATTCAGATGGTGCAAGTTTTGTGTATCCCGCAACAATATGTATTATGGGTTCTGCCTTATAGCACTTTTGCATTTACTATCGGTTGCTTCTTGATGTTCCTCTTATGACGCATGTTTAGTCTTGATTTTGGACTAGTATTATTAAACCTTCTGTTTCTGCCTTTAGACCGGAGCTACCTAACCATTCCAGGGATTTTTTTTTTCTACTATTGGTCTTTCAAAGTCCCAGTAGAATTGTCTATCCATTGATTTACTCTGGAGTTCTTCTGTCTTCTCATTTTCAGTGTTGGAGTAAGTTGACTCATGATATTTTGGCCAGCAGTTTCATGTGTCATATGTTTTTGTTTTATTAGATGTTATTTTTGCAGTGAGTATGTGGCTTGTTGTTGTTGTTGTTGTTGTTGTTGTTGTTGTTGTTGTTGTTGTTGTTTGTTGTTGTTGTTGTTGTTGTTGTTGTTGTGGTCGTCGTCGTCGTCATCATCATTGCTGCTGCTGCTGCTGCTGTTATTGTTATAAATAAGTCAGTTAAATACAGTATAACAGTATCATGTACTCGTTTAGTTTGTTACGCATTGTTCATTTTGCTTATGAGATTCGAACATTCTGCACGATCACAGGGCTTCAACAGCCATATGCATTTTATGGAAGTGATCCACTGGAGTTAAGTGGTGTACTGGGAATGTAGGGAAGTCCAGTAGAATTAAAATATTGATATCTTACATTAATCACAAGAAAGAAGACAGATATTTGTTGTGCTGTAATTGAAATCATCCACAGGAGAGATGTATGGTGAATATACAGTTATCCTACTCTTGTAGGGAGCTGTTGGTTAAGGAGAATAATAGTATTATACAGTATAGCTGTGTGTATTTAACCACTAGAATTGTACAGAATTATCTCTTCATTTACGTACTTCAATTACTCACCAGTTTGACACTAACATGTGAGAATTGCTGATAGATTGTAATTATTTTAAAAAGTACAATTGTAATCAGGAAATCTAATGACAAGTTTGTGTTGATTAACCCTTACCCTGCTAATGTGGAGAATATGGTGAACTTCTAATAATGCTAGCAGATGGCAGATGGGATTTAATTCAGTGTTTAAAGGGTTAATAGAAGTAACTGAAGTTAGAGAATATAATAGAGCCTACAGTGGGAATTAATGCCAATTGACTTCCCTTCTGTTAATACTTGAAATTTAATAATATACGTACGTAAGTACATAACCTATGTACATTCACACGCGAACATGAACACACACACACACACACACACACACACACACACACACACATTTATTAATTACACATTACGTATTATATATCTTA
>Ga0268261_10000883_pt1 | contig 19915 bp, 13 predicted proteins | sample TergutNc150P1_FD_190353 | JGI IMG/M metagenome (GOLD analysis project Ga0268261, IMG submission 190353) | Nasutitermes corniger P1 segment gut microbial community from laboratory colony in Florida, USA - Nc150 P1 (SPAdes) (version 2) | ecosystem: Host-associated > Arthropoda: Insects >...
CCCCCCAAATTTAAACTATATCATCCTATAAGGCCACATGCTGGTCTCTAAAATGTAGTGGTAAATGGCCCAGAATGCCATATGCTTGTCTCACTGCTTCTGCTTGATAGCAATTTAAATGTCCATGCTGAGCCAGAAAAACTCAGGCTGTCACAAGACACAACTGGTACTTTAATCTATCGAATAACTGTTCAACACACCATGACACAGAAGACACAGGATGGGCAAAACAACAGGACAGGGGGTGGGCATTCACAGGACTATCCAACAAACCCCAACAGCTGGAAAAGAAAAGTAACATATATTGCCACAATACTATCAAATAAAATAAGAAGTAGCCATTCCCAACCAACATACCAACAAGTGTCAACATGCTTTAGACTAGTGTTTTAACATTTTTAAAGAACTTTTAAACCATAACAAGCCAATATTGTTTTAATAATTGTAAACAACTTTGTAAAAATTGCACATATAATATATTTCATGCTCTGTAACACAACCTTTGTAACAACCTCAAAATAAGCAGATGGTTTTAAGTGGTAAGAGTTCTCCCTGAGGATGGCGCAGTGAGCGCCGAAATATGTACTAGATTTTTAGTAAACAATATGTATGTATTCATTTGTGTATGTGCATTTAGTTTGAAAATTAAAGATATAATTGCTATGCATCAGAGTGTTGTAAAATTTGTACCATGCCTGCAATGTCAGGAGCAGCTGGAGTATCGTGCCAGGACTTTCAAGGGAGGTTTAAAAGAGAAGCAGAACACCATTCAAGGATAATAAACAACTGATCAGACAAGACTTCAGTTCACAGATAAGATCCAGAAATTAAGAAACAGCTGTCTTAGTGGAAGAGTCCATCATTTCCACACCCAAAACAAATGGCAAGAAAAGTGTGTTCAAATATGAAGTACCGGCAGATTGTTGTGCATTATGAATTTGTTGCACCGGCACACTGTTGTGCATTATGAATTTGTCGCACAAGACAAACTGAACACCATCATCATTACAATATGACCTACAGCATCTGCAGGAATATGTGCAGTGAAATGAGCTGTAAAGGGAAATTCAGAGGACAGGTTTTTCCTTCCTAACAACAAAACTGCTCACCATGCTGTGCAAACTCACGGGTAGAACAAAGTGTCTTTCAGTTCTACCAGATTTAGCACCTTTTGATACTTCAATTTTCCCAAAACTCAAGGCAGTGTTTAAGGAAAGAAGATTTAGCTATATCATCCTTGATTGTAGCAAAACTACAAGACATTTGCTAAGTTTCAAACAATGCACTTCAAAAAATGCTTTGAACAGCAGAAAGATAGTTGGGCTTGCTGTATAAAGCTCCAGAGAGACTACTCGAAGCAGACAACACTGATTACAAGGTAAGTGTTATTACAGATAAATAAAGGCAGTCTGGGAACTATTTCATCACACAATGAAGGCACCAAAAGTGCATATTCTGCAAACAGTCTCACTTTGAAGACAAGACACAGATGTAATAATACTGTGAGCTGCATTGTCTATAAACAAATAAGCTCTAAAAGCTATCTCAAAAATATGGATTACAGTGTTCTGGGAAGTGACACCATGCAGTAGGTAGATTTCAGTATTTTTCAATACACACCAGTTATAAGGTTTGTGAAAATCAAGAAGTAACCATTTCACCTAAGCATGATTTAAGGCTTCTGCCATGACGTAGATGAGATCTGTACTCTTCTGGGATAGTATGCAGCACAGAGTGGTGATTCCATACTGAGGTTTCATAATAACCTATCAGTCCCATCTTCAAGGGTCAAGAAGTCCCATCTTGGGACTTCTTGACCCTTGAAGATGGGACCAAAACATTTAGTATAGAATTAGCACTCTACGTTGTGTAATATCGCAGAACAGTGCTGATCTCAGCGTCACATAAGATTTTTGCATATAGTTGCATAAATAAAAACTCGTTTTATATTTGCTTTTTACACACACATCACATAATGTAATACAATTTACACACAGAAAATAAGCCTGCAGAAAAACTTCCCATTGGTCAAACTTAGGTCTGTCGTTACTGTTTCTTAAAATAGGTGCAGGTTCGCCTTCTGTTTCAGACTGTTTTCCTGTATTAAATACACAATATCATGCAGTTCATCCACAGATTTCGCAATTCTGTCATCAACAATACTGTAACTAACTACCAAATCCAGCACCACCAACACCAATAGCATTCTATGAGGCGACTGGACAGGAAGGACCCATATTTCCTCCATCTTCTCCTCTTCCTTGCCATCACGTACATGGAGCTGGGGCTTGGGCTGTCAAAATTTGTTGGCTGATCACCAGCAGTAGGAATAGATTTGTTGACATTAAAAACTCATCAAAATCACTGTGGCCAGCACTGTGACGCCACAGCTCCAACCAGCCGCAGTTTTTGTCATCATCCTCGGTGCTGAATGAACTTGCAGTACTGAAGCCATATTTCACAAAGCAGCTCCAAATTAATGCCGGTACGACAGATTTCCATGCCATGAAATCACCTCAAATGTCATCCAAAACATTTAATTTTCTTGCCTTCAGTGGGAATATTCCTGCCTATTTCTCACAACAAAAAACATACTATGCACCTTGAATACACTTGTTGTATATAGTACATGATGACCTAGCCCAGTTGTTGAATATCAATGGTGATGTTGGGCAGTAGGCATAGGAGGCACACATATTTCAGGGTACCAACCTTATTATGGGTAGCACAGTGAATCATTAGCAGAAGCACAATCCAGCTATTGCAAAACATTTTCCTCTCAAAACAGATGAGCCACTCTCTAAACAATCTTCAATTCACCCATATGTTTACAAGTGATAAGCAATCACATCGGTTACATCTGACACATTTCAGACGTTTTGGGTTTTCAATCCTGCCAATAATTAATGGGCCAAGTCTTTCATCTGTAATTCTCATTTTATATCCCCCCCCCCAACACTTGTGTCCCTTTGAAGCCAGAGTCCACTTTGATTGCACATTAAGAAAAAGTATAATTTGTCTAGTCTGAAAACTTCCTTTGGGGCATACTAGGTAACAAGCGGCTTCACATGCTCTCACCACTTCCCTGTCAAATAAATGTTTGGTGATTACTTTCTCTTCTCACCGACTGCCACATAACATGGCCTCTCTCCTTGAAACAAAGCAGCCATCTGTTGGAGCATTTAAGATAAATGCCCACCTTCAGGGCTATTTCATCAGCCTTTGTTTTCATTGTCTGGCTATCCAGTGCAACACTGTTCTCTCAAGCACAACAAAGCTGAACTTCTTGTTTTCAATAATACCACACTATGCTCCAAAAATCCTCAGGGGTTTTGAAATATCACACCCTTCCAAAGCCTGCTGTTAAAATGAATCCTGGCTTTTTGAGGGGAGAGTTTGATTTCCTATACCTGGGCCATCACTTTTACTTCATTTTTGTCCACAACCCATTTACCCATCCTTCTCCTGGCCATATTTTTTTATTTTCACTCCTATGTTCCAAACTGTGTGCAATTCAAAATATAAGAATGTGACAATGTGGCACTTTTCAATGAATTAAAAATGTGCTTTTTGACCTTTACTTCCACTGCAGCCAATAGGACAAGTAATGACTTACAACTTGTTACAATTGCCCCATGCAAGGTTGGTGCGCAACAGCAAACCCAATCAAAGACAACTACATTCTTACAAGGCTGAAAGATTGGGGGGGCGGGGTGTGTTCAAAGTACACTCACTGAGATTTTTAAGTAGTACAAGTTTATGCTACATAATTTCAAATAATCCAGTTAGTCACTGTTGGGCCAGAAAACCATTTAGAATGAAACACTAACCATATTTCCAATAAACCAGTTTATGTGATACTGAAATGGCTACACTGTAAGCAGGGGACTTATATGTGGTTCAAATTAACTGCTATTTCAAATAACCTGATAAAAATTTATGAGGCTTAAACAAATTTTCTTGCACTTTATGGTTCACCTCTGCACATTTATTTCACCACATTACCACCTTTGTGGACTACACACTTTCCCCAACATTCAAGCAATTTCATAAGTCCAACATGACAGAATTGTGCATCATGATGATGGAACAACAATGTATTCATTTTTTTTACTTCAATGTCCAACAAGCAGTGAAGCCCTTTAAGATGTTCTTCAGTTTGGGAAAGAGTTTAAAATCTGTTGAATCTCAGCAGTTGTTTGAGAACTTGTGTGCAGTCAAGCATTATTATCTTGAGGGAGAGGGTGCTCCCTGTAAAATCAAATTCTTTAAAGTCATCCTTCCAAATGTCCCAGCATTTCACAGTACCATTCAGAGTTTATGGTTGTGCAAGTATCGATGCATCTGTACATGACTTTGCCAGCAGATGCTGCAGTCTTGGATTTTTTTTTGGTGCTGGTGGTCTTTTGTGACAAAACTCCACAGGCTGTCTACTGCTCTCAGTCTCAAAATGTGACACCCAACATTTTCTTCTCCCATAAAATAGTGTCTAACATTGCATCAATATCACATACACAGTGCAGCAGGAACTGTTAGCTACTGTCCACCCACTCCTGTTTCAGTTCAGGAGTGAACATTTGTGGCACCCATCTGCACCCTTGTATCAGCCCAGATTTGCAATTATTGCCTCCAGCAGCTTCCATGGAATGCTCATTCACAGCTGTCAAGCAGCAGACATCTCAGGAAAGTCTAACAAAGTGAATGCAGTTCAGTTCATACTCCTCTGTGTTCTCCTCTTCATTTATATATATATATATATATATATATATATATATATATATATATAAAAGTCACAACTTTTCAGCACCCCTTCAAGAGAACCTGAATACCACACAAAATATAAACATAACCTCACAACCCCAACCTGTAACCTTGGTGCCTCTGCAATTCAATCAAAAGTTTTAATTTTAATTAAGACAATTACACTATCAAGCACAGTGCACATGGGAGGGAGGGACAGTTGAGAACTCTAACATGCATGGGCAAACACTGATACACATTTGGACAGCAGGACTTCAAAACAAGAGTCCATTTAAAAGCCTGAATACTGAATAGGCTGGGAAGATGTGAACATCAGCTCTATCTGCTGCACTCTGCTAATATACCTGTAGGTCTGCCTCATTCAGTGAGTGAGTAGAAGCACCTCCTGTGCCACGAGTAGCACGTCGGCTTCCTACTGGGCTGGTCACAAGCAATCTAGTGCTGCCTGCATTATCAGCCTGATCCAGGAATGGGTCATCTTGCTCTGAGTCCAAACTACTCAGGCTCATGCTAGAACAAACAGCATTGATCAGTATGACAATAAATGGGGTCACTATAGGGTTTCAACTTCATACAGGGTAGGGACACAATTATTTCCGTAAAAATATCGTAAAATATCATCATCAGTGTTAAACACTAAAGACATTATTTGCTGTATCACTGTTGGTGGTGACAAACATATACATATTCATACACCACTAGCTTTTATACAGACAACAGTTCAGTTTACAGAAGTGGGGTGAGACATGAGTTCCTCAGTATCACAGGCCACTGTACCAGTCCATGGTGACGGACAAGCATAAAGAATTAGTAGACTAAAATGGAAGCAGAAGGAAAAAAAAAACCTGTCCCACTGCCACCAGAAATTCCAAACTGACTACCCCGAGATTGAACCTAGGTGTCCACAGACAGAAGCTGGACAATAACTACATGCCCTCTATTGAACCTAGGTGTCCACAGACAGAAGCTGGACAATAACTACATGCCCTCTATTGAACCTAGGTGTCCACAGACAGAAGCTGGACAATAACTACATGCCCTCTATTATCCCAGATAACTTACTTATGACTTGATATTTTCTTAAATTATTCATAACATATAGCCATACTATAAATCTGTTGATGATTCTCTTTGTATTATGGTTTAGCAGTTTCCTTACTGGCCTACAAGATCATTCCTGCATAATTCTGAATGGTATTTATATTCTCATTCAACAAATTAACATTGCATGATCCTCCTGCAACTCAAAAATGAAACTGGGCACTACCAGAGTATTGTAAATGCTGTCTGCTTCCTGTGATTTAGCCTATGACAAAACATTTAGTCAGTACCTCCGCTGTCTGTGTGACTTCCTCTTGTCTGCACTGCTGCTGAGATCCTCCAGAGCTGTCCAGCTTCTACGTCGTTGAATATCACCATCTCCTCGGTTCAGAAGCCACTCCTTGGAATTCCCTTCATTTAAAACCAGTCATAAACGATCATTACAGGAAACTTGCTAAATGTAAGAGCTCAGGGAAAAAAAAAAAAAAATATTTAAAAAAAAAGTCACACATTGGACATCCACGGTTTGATACCATCTGCTGGCTATAGAAAGCAAGTCCACACACATCTGCAATCATGTCACCTGCTATAATGGCTTAATTCCATATTCTGATTTGAACTTCCGAGCGTGAATGTCAAAATTACAGTATTCTAGAATGAGATGTTATGACATATGGTTAACATGTACCAATGTTTCAGAAAGCAGATCATGAAGATGGAGACAGCAAGTTCCTCTGAAATGGTGGTACCCATCTAACATACTGCACAGCATCATACTCCAGAAGACCATACTTTTAAACACTAAATAGCTAATAACTTCAAAATTCACTTCAAATCAGCTCTCTAACAGTGATGGCCCAATTCGCTTCCTTAAATCCATTACTAGCCACAGTATTCATTATTGATATAATAACCGGACAAAAGAAACATATAAATGTCTCACATCTATGGGCATGGAAGTGATGTGCAAGCAAGGAAAGGTACAAGAAAACAACATATCCAGACACTAGAGGCCTACAAGAAATGCTAATTAAGTAGAAATTATGTTGTATCTTATCCATCCACTTATCCTTCTGTAATTTAAATAGACAATACCCCAACAGCACTAAACCTAAGTTTACAGGTCAGTTCAGTTTTATACATCTACACTTTTGTGTTCATGAATATAAAATACCTTTTGTTGCTTTTTGATGAGATGCATTTAAAGGTATTACTTTTTAACAACGACTTTGAAGTTTTGTTATTTGTATCTCCTCTATCTGCAACAATTTATAGGTAGCACTGGAGTCCATGGCACTCTGCAGAAATTACCTTCAACATGCTACTGTAAAATCTGACTGTTGTTCTAAAGATGTTGCAACATTTAATATTCATGGATCCGTGCATCGAAGTATGACTCAGTTGAAATAGAGTCTAGACTCAGACTTGACTACGGCCGGTCACCACATGCATATGTAAACCAGAGGCTGCAAATACAGTCAGAGCTCCTGATGATGAGCGGTATGCCGCTCGAAACATGTTGAGCCTTCAATGAACGGCAGAATAATAAATTCTATTACAAGGTTGCATCTTGTTGGTTATTTCTACTGAGTCATGTTACAACATATGTTCACCTTTCTTGTTCTGGAAGAGAGATTTTAAATCTCCCAGTGCTACAGAGTTGGTTAATATTTTAATTTGGGGCAACAGCTTTCCATCTGTGAGCAGAAACTTTAAATACACATTTCTAGAGCGCTGGTGCCATATTTAAATTAGGAAGTAAGAGCATTCAAACTGCAAGATGCAACACCTGGCTAGCTGGACCAAACAAATGTGCCATCACAATATCACAATACTCTGGTACATGCTAGCCAGAGTTAAACTGAATCCATGAGTCGATGGTATGCAACTTTCACACAAAAGATGCAGGTACACTGAACGACAATATGTTTCACAGGGCCCTTAAAATTATGAGCTTTTTAAAACTGTTAGTATGACAATTAGAAGCCTTTTCTTATTCTACAACCTGAGAAACAGAAACTAATAAAAAAAGCGGCGCACTGCTGATCACTGCGTCTAAATTGCTACAACCTATAATTTTTATCACAAAAATGCGAACATAATGGGTACCTTTTCCATGTAGCATTTCTGCAAATCCTGAAGCACCGAAGTTGCCAAGAGGTACAGCATGAGTAGGTGATGAGTTCAGTGACAAAATCAAGTCAGGGTCAGACCCAACTTCACTGATCAGTGATGGGCATGATGCACTCAGCCTGGCATACTGTGTAAGTCCCAAGATCTGTAATCAAAATTCCTTAATCTACCCCTTACTGATCTCTGCAGTATAAAATCACTCTACAGCAACCAACTGCGCTGGCTCACAGATATCAAAAGATCAACACAGTTGATACTTAATATGCAACTAAATACAACACATACTAATTCATCAACCTCCCACCCCACAACCTTTCCCTAAAATCACCATTATTACCTAATTCTACGACATGTAGAATCCATGTAATTAACTTACTTACTTTAGGAGAACTGGACGTAAGACTTGATATTACTATCAATAAGGTCCACCACTGCACACAATCATCAGCCAGTTCCATCCACCTCCCACTACCTGTATCTGTTGAGATCTTTCTCACTAATTTAACTAACTCTCTGGCAGCAGAACCTAAAGGTTCAACACTGCTAATGCCAAAAACTGTCACTGGACACAACCCTACACAAATTCCATTCACCTCCCACTCTCACAGTCTGTTTCCTCAAGAACCATATAGCTAATGTGACTACAAATTAGACCTCGACTGCAGAACAGACTCACTCCATTATTGAAACTATAAAATAACCCCAACTGTGGGCATGAATAACCAAAATATTATGATTAAAGGAGGAGGTGGAAGAAGAGGTTGTAGTGGTGGCAGTGGCAGCAGTGGTGGTAGTAGTGGGAGTAGTGGTAGCAGAGGTGATAGTAGTGGTGGTGGTGGTGTATTGGTGGTGGCAGTAGTAGTAGTAGCAGTAATGGCAGTGGTGGTGGTGGTGGTAGCAGCAGTAGTAGTATTTAATGCTCAGGAACTTGAGGGAATTCCAATCACCTTCTAGCATCCTATTACAATTTTACAAGTAATGATTATTCCCAGAGCTTAAAATTGTGCAATCTGGAAGACGATCTTGATTTACTATGCAGTTATCTCCTTTCCACAAGAAACAATGGAGAGGGATAAACTGACAGTATGCATAATTGAGCCTCAAGACAATCATGGCTGATGCATCTTTAGTCTGGAAAAAGATTAAAGATGTATGAAAACAAATTTAAAAATTGTCATTGCATATTTGTTTTAGTAAGGGGTTAGTTCACCCTAGAACTGACCACGAAGGCCCAGAGGAGGAGTACTGGTATAGCTCTACTCTTTCTTCAACCTCAGTGCTAGATGAGGGTGGGTGGTCAACGCAATGCACCGACCGCCTTACCGCTGGGACAGACCAGGGGCCATTGTATAAGAGGCTGGGTGGGCCCCAGGGCCGGTCAGGAAGGGTATGATGATAACCACACAAATGACAGTAGTCAGTGGTACACAAGACATAATGACTTAGTTGTGAATTGAACTATAATGCAACTAGTCCCACGGATGGTGCACATCAGCAGTAGGGTTTCCTCTCTCTCTCTGCATACTGCTGTATTCCCCTCCAGCCTCCTCTGTAAATATCAACCTATCCAAACTTTTGTTGAAGGTTCCACTACCAATCCTCATATGAACAGAATGCCAAGACTGGAGAGGGAAGAATAATAGCATAAGGAAGCTGGAAATGGGGTTAAACTATAGGACTTCTTGCTGCAGTCCCTGTATAGTACGATACATTATTTAGTTAAATAACGGACCCACAATGACAGACTAAGAGTAAAGTCCACGCATGTAGTTGAGTCATACAGGGAGGCCAAGTTGGTGGAGATTTATGTGTCAGCACTAACCTGACTGTTGAGGGCTTGTATTGTTGTTTGGTCACGCATCTGTTGAATACTCTCGTGGATCTCATGCAAGTGCTGAAGGTTGTCCTCTAATGAAAAACAACATGCTATCAGAAAAAGTTATAAAACTCTAACAGCCACTTATCTACAATTAACCCTTCAATGCGGAAAGGCGAATATACTTGCAATGCGTGATGCTGTATTCATTCGCTTATAACATGAATCATTTGGTGATATTGTCTTCCCCTTTACATCGTCCTGTAGGTATTCAAATGCTCTTAATGTGCGGGTAAAAGCGTTTGTCCTGACAAGGTTACTTCACTCATTACACAACATAGATAGTTGCTAAGAGTTTTTCTGAACTCCATGAGTCTCCATTCTAGATAGCCATCTGCTGTGCTTTGATCTGTCGGAGGAAATGCATAATACTAATACAGAGATCACTAACATGTGGATAGGTTTATTTTCTGTGGTCAACTTCAACTTCATACCTGCAACAGATACACTTTACAGACCAGCCTGTGGTAGTGTAGGAAAGTAAAAAGTTGCAGAAAAGGTTTTCTTTTCACTAAGAAGCTAACCTTCAAAGAATATGATAATGAATTTTCAGATACAGATAAAAGCAGTGACACTGATTTTGGTCAGCAAAATGACGCACTGTACCTGGACGCTGGTGATGAAAGCAGTGTGGGTGATACCAACGTGAGTGATGATAATTTTCTGTGGGAGGAAGTGGACAATTAAGTCAGACAATGAGAAACTATTAGTGGAATTAGTGGACACCAAGACAGTGTTAAGGGTCTGACTAATGCTGTAGGTATATATGAATAATTTTTTATAAAGACATTGTGCAGAAAATTGTGGCTGAAACCAATCGCTGTGCTACGTAGTTCAAAACTTCAAGGGCAATATTTTCTCCAAGCGGTCGAGGGTAAATGAGTGGCAGTCCGTGACAGCAGAAAAAATGTGTGTTGTGCTGTCACTATTCATGCTAATGGGTACTGTACAGAAGCCCAGAATGAGACTGTATTTCTCAAGAAATAAATTTCTAGCCACACCAGTTTTTGGTTCTGTCATTTTGTTAGAGAGATTTGAATGCACCTGTAGAGTCCTGCATTTTACCGACAACACCCCCAAGGACACATATGAATGACCACAACAAGCGGTCAAAATTTATCCTACAATCAGACACCTACATTCAAAATTCCAGACTTTGTACCTACCCCAACACAATTCAGATTATTAGTCGCTAACCTTGTAGTGGGGCCGCCTATCCTTCAAACAATACCTTCCACTGAAATCGTCACACTAAAGACATTCGAACTGTGCGAATCACATTCTGGTTATCTGTGTTTCTTCACAGTTTATACTGGAAGGGAAACCATTTTGGACTCAACCCTTTTTTTCCAAAAACATGCCGACAGCAACAGCAATAGTACTAAATCTTTCTGAACCCTTACTCCACAGAGGATATACCTTGTGGATGGATAATTATTATAATTTCTCCAGCTCTGGGCAAGTTTCTGAAATTGTGCAGCACAGACTGCGTAGACACTGTCGAGTAAGCAGGAAGGGTGTGCCGAAGAAACTGCAAGAAAGCAAACTGCAGAAGGGCGATGCAATACTGCAGCACAGTAGACCTGTTTATGTATTGTGATGGGGTGACAAGAAACATGTAACAATAACCTCAATGTATCATGTAGCTGAAGTCCAGAGGATGGTGAAGAGAAGTAAAGAGAAACAGAAGCCTGTATGTGTTATTCATTATAATCAAAAAATGGGTGGTGTTGATAAAAAGTATCAGCTGTTGCAAATGCAACTAGTGGAGAGAAAAAGAATTAGTAGATGGTACATGAAGTTGTTCAGAAGGCTACTGAATGCGATGGTTCTGAATTCTCTAGTTACTTATAGGCAAAATGTAGAACAAAAAGTGGATCACCTAAAATTTAGGATAGACTTGATTGAAGGCTTGTTGGTGAAACATTCAATGCTGCATGGAATGTCAGGTCACCATGATGGTGACAACACCGTTAACAGGCTGACAGAACACCACTTTCCAAGAATATCTCCCATAGAAAAGAAATGCAAACCAACAAGACAGAGTGATGTCTGCAGCAAGCATAACAAAAGCAGCGAGACTGTACACTACTGTGAAGTCTGTGATGTTGCTCTGTGCGTGGATGGGTGTTTCAAAGCCTACCATACAAGGAAAAATTTGTGTAGTACTGTAAATTGCATGTACATTAACTACGGTATATAGGAAACTACCATTCCAAAATTCATTCACATTGAACAAAAATGCGGAAGTTATAAAGAAAGAAATAAATGACCCAACACACAATGGGATGCAAAATAATTTTAAAACTTGCCTGATGATGACCTCGCAAGGTCGAAACATGAGGCTATATTGATATTTTATAAAAAGCTGTTGTGTTCGATGGTCATTTATTTATTTCTTTATACTCATAGTGCAACACAATGGGATACATAATTTTAAAATTCTAGCCTGATGAAGACCTCATGATGTCAGATATATATATATATATATATATATATATACTGATATTTGTAAAAGGTTTTTGTGTTCAATGGTCATTTGTTTATTTCTTTCTTTATAGTACAGCACAAACAGGACGCACAGTTTAAAAAAATAAAGATGTTATTTGTGATAAAAATGCATACATTTTTTAATGATTTTGAGTGAAATTTAAATACCCTTAAAAACTGCACATGCGTGCTACAGACGGGGTTTAAATGCTCTCCGCGTTGAAGGGTTAAGCACTCATTTCCATCACAATGACAAACACAGACTACATCACTGTCAGACACAGCCATAACATAAATTGTTCTAACGGCAAGTTCTTCAGGCTGACAACCAATAAGATACTAGAAGTTTACCATCAGTACTTAACCAACCAACCAACCAACCAACCAAAAAGCTAGCTAATGTGAGAGACCCCTACTCTGTGCAAGATGATGTTTCCTGCTAAGGTAAACATTTCTGTATATAGGGTACACAGCTTTATACAACAAAAATCAAGCATCATTTCTAACCATTTGCAATTTCCTTGCACAACACAATTGTTTTAAATTACCCCAATCATTGGTCACTGCCTACTGGGTTGGTTGCTAATCTTGTACACTACGCCCAAGCAGCACCTCATTGCCACACAGCTTACTGGACAGGCTGCAATGTCTCTATGAGTCATTCAAAATAACTACACAGATTCCCTTATGCTATATACACTAAACACAATTGCTACTATTACAAACAACTGAAAGGCTCAAAGAACATGCAGATAAACTGTGCTACCTAAGGAAGCCCTGGACCATACTCTGACGCATTGGAGATGTCTCCAAGAAAGCCTTTGGTATAACTTGCACAGAAAATAGATGTGTTTGCATCATCACCATTATTAATTCAAATCCTCCATTCTAATCCAGAGACAATAGCTATGGTCCACAAACACTGATACAAATCTTGAAACAAAACTAAATATTATGACCTGGTACCTTCATGGGATCTACAACACTGGATAAATTGACCAAATGCTTGTACTGTTTGGCAATAATGCTTTATTTCATCTCAGTGGACATACAACCTCACAAGCTAGCATGTACTGTTCTGCTTAAAATCCCAAGGTATTCCGTGGTGTGCCAACACACAATGTTAAGGTTAGGGTGCAGTGTTATGTATGCAACTGGGATTATTGGGGCCATTTCCTCTAAGACCATAAATTCACTGAATGTAAAGCATGTCCTGACAGTGTTTTAACACCTGTCTGATCACGCAAGAATGTATCGCTTTCTCACCAACACAATGCAGCAAACAATGCCCAGCACCTTCATGAAATATGGTGAGTAAAATCCTAATATTAATTGCAGAACATTAACCTCACTCGTGACAAAATGTAAGAGCATTGATGGCTGCCCTGACTGCTTCCACATGAAATGATCGAAGTGTACAGTGATGTGTTCAGGCGATTTAATGTATCATTTAAAAAATCGCCTTCCATTAATTACAGTTATTTACACTACATATCTCTTCAATCAAGACACCAATAAGTAAATTCAATTTGAAGAAAACATGTATTGATGTTAATAACTTTTCTGAGCAGTGTATCTAGGTTCCATGGCAAAATGAAGGTGAAAACTACACTCTACATGGACATCCATTCCAACTCATGGACAAGTGGGTAGGGGGCCAGCACTCATCAGCTATGCCGCTTTGAGTTGCAATGCTGATGAAAGTTCCCTCCTTTGCATATGTTCCATCAGCACAAATACTCACTTCAACTGTGCACTTACATATTTCAGTTAGACGTTTCTGAAGTTATTTGTGCCACACTGGCAAGGTCAGAACTTTCACTGTAAATACAACACGGCTCGCTTCTCTACCCTAAAAGGTGAAACGTGAATAGACGTGGCAGACATTCGAAGAGGATCTGGACGGTTTTGCCAGCTACTGTTGCAATCCCGGGTCTTGCGGCATATCGCGGGTCACAAAAAACAGCCAAAATTCATGCACGGTAATGCAGGATCGCTGGTCAGATCTGAGACCACAACGTGGTGTCGGGTGGAATTAAAGCAAAACGCACATCAGTTAAAACATAACGACCGTATTGCATTCTATGATACTCGTACATCAACTGTTCCCAGCATTCATCTCTCTTCAAGTCCGCTCGTGAACTCTTACTTTTCCTGCTGTTCAGGGGAGAGGAGTTCGATCAGTCATGCTGGTAAGGGTTATAACTAGGGATCAAAGGGGGTTGTAACTGACCTTTCGTCTTATCACTGCTGTAAGTGCCAGAGGTGAATGTGGGTGGTCACCACATACTCGGCATTGTAACGCTCGTTACGTGACCTGTAAAATATGACTGGCACGTTGTTTTCTGAGCTAAATCTAGATTCGTCAGAAAATATGATTTTATCGTTGGTAATTCACTCTGCTCTCAGCAAATTCCAGGAGGTATGGGTTATACACTGCGCCCGATAAAGAATGGTATGGTTTGAGGAGACTAAATCTCGCAATACATACAAGACATCACATTCATTTCTGCACCTCTAGATTCTCCCACTCAAAAGAGTGTAGTGGGCTGGGACAGCTCAGTCAGTATAGAGACTCGCTATGGGCTGGATGGTTGGGATCGAATCCTGGTGGGGGTGAGATTTTCCGCACCCGTCTAAACCGGCCCTGGGGCCCACCCAGCCTCCTATACAATGGGTACCGTGCCTTTCCTGGGGGTAAAGCAGCAGGGGCATGGCGTTGACCGCCCACCCCCATATAGCGCCGAGGTTAAAGAAAGGGTAGAGCTATACCTCTACTCCCCCTCTGGGCCTTGGTGGCCTGTTACAGGGTAGACTTTACTTTTACCAAAACAGTGTCAAGGAGACGGCCACCAGAGGATCCACGCATCCGCGTTTAGTTGTACGACTGCGCAATGTGTGCGGTAGTCCGACAAATTTTACTCTGCAAAAAGATGCGGGTTTTGTTTTTGTCAGCAAAGCAGAAATAGGTTATTACTCTCCAAAGTACAGGGTGAGCATAAAGTCTTTCCCTGATTACAAATATTTATTACAAGAAAACTTCGTGGAACAGAAACATATTTTTTTACCCTTACTTAAGTTAGTTTCTAAAAAAAAAAACTTCTTGAGTTGAGTTACATTTAAAAAAAATATGTTTGTATTCCACGTAGTTTTCTTGTAATAAATATTTGTAATCAGGAAAAGACTTTAGGCGCACCCTGTAGTTTAGGCGTGAATTTAATAAAGATCCTCGGTACGAAAACAAAATCACACAATGGCGTCATCAATTTGAAGAATCAAGCAGCATGTTAGGAACGTACAGAAGACCAAGAATATCGAAGTTGTACAAGGCATTCCACAATCTTGTGCTCGCAGACGCAGGAAATCAGAGTGCCGTCGCAGTTTACAAACTCCAAAATCAACACTTCATGACTCTTTACGTGCATGTCGCTTGCAGGCATATAAAATCCAGCTTCTGCAAAATAATCCAAATGATATACCACGTAGCTAATTTGATGTCATATCGTATTAAGACATCTTTTTGTAACAATCGTATTTAGTGATGAATCTACTTTTCATAGCAGTGGATGCGTAAATCGTCATAATTATCGAACATGGTGAGCAGAGAAGTTTCATGTGGTTCGATCAAACATTCGTAATAGCGGGTTAATGTGTTCGCACCTACGGGCTGCGAAAAAGACCATTAATGGAGATTACTTGGATATGCTAGAGCCTTTCTCGGACAGAACATGATAGTCTCACTAATAACGTAATCTTCCTGCACGACGGTGCACACAATACCGCACCAACGTCAAGAACACTCTCCATGCAGCATTTTATTGAAGATGGGCTTGCAGGAAAGGTTCAGTTCTATGGCCACCTTCGAGCCCCGACTTGACACCTCAATTCCTTTTGGTCTTTGCAAAGAATTATGTCTACATCGTACACCTGATCCACCTACAAAACAATCCAAGACGCCACTCAGCAAATATCTGGAGGCAGTAACTTGTGTGACAAATGTGGAGTATCGTTTGGACATAAGTAGAGCCCCTAATGAAGCACACGTGGAAACCTACTAGGATACGTTAGAAGCTACTTAAGTCACTATTTAACTTCGTGATTTCTATTTTTTGACCGTCTTTATATCATTTTCCAAATATCGGCTCTCGAAAATCCACCATTCTTTTCCGGACATCATGCATTTATCAAAAAGCGCATTCCGCACAGCGACACGCAGTGCTAAAACTAGCTTCCGTCTCAACCTAACCACCCTTGCAGTCCAAAAAAGCTTGTAGGAGCCTTACGATACCCTGCAATGATGGAGGGGTTCTTCTGGGCCTCGGCTATTAACGCATCATCCCGAGCCAGAATGGGCACATGCCACAATCCAGTTCCTTGTTGCTTTCCAACCTGCCCACGCATCTGGCATTTTTACAAGCATACCCCTGGTGTGGCAACTGGATCAGAATAACGCCCTCCTGCCCGTGGGAACCTGCCCTCTTCGACAAGAGAGAAGACGCGCTAGTGAATGTATCTACTGTGATGCCCCAGGTCATGAGAACGAAGACAGAATGGTTTGAGACCCATGCGTCGGTCATATTACAGTTAATTTGCCAAAGATACAAACCGTGAAAACAACATTCCTCCATCTATTAAGGCAGGGGCCTCAAACTTATATCGAACGCGCGTCAGTTCAGTAATTAAAAAGTGATTGGGGGCCACTCATTTGCGGCAGAACGTTAAATATCGTGTTTAAAATTAAAATATTATGACTATTCCACATTATATTCTTATTATTATTACTTCTTGTTGTTTCAAAAAGTTTCAATACTGAAGCTTTTTTTAACACATGTTTCTCCCCTTAAGTCTCCGCGCGTAACGCTGACAACTCCCTTAAGGAGCAACTACAGCTTTCTTCGACTGTCTGTACGAAGCCCAAAACTATATTTAAAAAATAAGCCTTCTTTCATATTCCTGTTATGGAAGCTGATTTCCCACATTCAAAATACATGTGTATGGCCAGGCGGGAGTTTAATCGCACCATTTTTTTTTTTTTTTTTATGTTTAACACCGACCAAATTTGTCATTCGGTTTCACACGTCACAACTAGACCCCTGCCATCTCATTCGACCAGTATCCTGGCTGCCCCTACATCTGGTTCTGTTGCACTGACAGATGAGGACCATGGTGGGGGGAGGGGGGGGGTAAAGCACATACTTAAAGCTTAATTATTGTGACGAAAAAGTGCGTGATTTTCCCATGTTTAGTATTCAGTTTACCACTTTCGAAATATTTGATCCAGATAACACAGGTGTTAGAACCAAACAAACTCCACTGTTTGATAATGTACGCTCTTTCGATTTTCAAATAATCTGTTTGAGACATAGTTAAACGACCTGTGTTTCGATAACAAACTATTTCCAGAATCTTTCACTATCTTCCGTTCCGATAGGGCAAGTAATCTAGGAATCGTGATGTTGTAATAGCCGTTCCGTCTACAGTTCGTGCCTCCAAACACACATATAATCTACAGTTTTATAAAGAATACGTCTGGGCTGAAATTCCCACTTCCAACAGCCGTAGTTAGTTTTCTCATCGGAGAAACTTCACACTAAAAATAACAGCTCTCTCTTGATTGGGTATTTCAATGCTCCTAATTTTGATTGTGACAGAGGTCTGCCACGACCAAACTGTTAATTTTCCTCCAAATTAAGAGGTGGTGTAATTTAAAACCTCTTGGGTCTGACTCAGTGCCTAGTGACTGACAACTCTCTTTACCTAGCATATGTAAGCATATGTAAGCATATGTTTTGCTGACGTAGGTGTTGTCACACCCAATCCTCGCCATCCGCCTACTGTCGCTGAAATTCCTTCTGATTTACACAATTCTACGTCATGTCATTAGCATTAAGAATCTACAGCTTGTTACTCATTTTTCTTTCTAATTATGATTGACCGTGTACCTATAGTAACAACAGAGTAGGTGCTGCAGGAGGCAGGTTTGCCAGTGTTATTCTTCAAGCCGTGGATTTAGCAATTCTACAGGGCTCCACATTCCCTCACTGGTTCTCTCACACAATTATTTATTATATTCGGTGAAAGACTTTTCATAGGCGATACAGGAAAAGTAAAACTGAACACCATTATAATAATTTTCTCACTACGAGTATCTGAAGCGTGTTAACATTACAATCAAATCTGACCCAGTTAATTGGTATACCAACAAAGATGACCTAAAAACTACACCTATCAAATTTTGGAAGTACATATCCTTTTTAAGGAAACTAATTCCCATACTAATCATCTTGATGTAAATGGTACCAATGTAGTCGAACCTGCCGAGGTAGTTGAAACTTCAGCAAAACACTTCCAATCGGTTTATAATACTTCGCCGGTGGGCTATCACTCTATATTTCGGTGATTTTCTGCAGATGAATCCTATTCCCGAATTAGATATGTTGAAGGCTATAAAACACCTCAGACCCTCCACGTCTGTCGGCCTTGACGGTATACCTGGTTTTATCATAGCGAGCTTTCCACAATATTCGCGCCACTGCTTAAGTATATTTTCAGTCTTAGACTGTCAAAGGAACAACTTCCAACGCTGTGGAAAAAAGCGGTTATTGCGCCTGCTTCGGGGGGGGGGATAACAGTTTTTCCTTTAGTAATTACAGACCGACTTCTCTTTTAAATAACTTTTCCAGAGTTTTTGAATTTGTTATACACGATCACATGTCGCATTATTTTAAACATGAACTGAATGTCAGTCAACATGGTTTCTTCAAAACCAAATCCACTACTACTACTTTGGTAACCTATCTTGATTTTATTTTTCTACTAGTTAGTTCTCAACGTCAGGTTCACTCTATTTATTGTAACCTTAGCAGTGCATCTGGCCTTGTCTTGCAATCCACTTTACTCCACAAATTTTGTACGTACGGGCCCTCTGACGGTTAGGTAAACTGGTTGCGTAGTTACACCACTAATCGGCGATCTTCTGCGCGTGCATTTTAGACACCTTTTCACATTCTTTCGAAGTTCTGTCGAGGGTCCCACAAGAATCTGTTTTTGGACCTCTGTTTTTTAATATATTAACGATTTTGTAATGTAATTAAGTACTCTAAATAGCTATTATTCGCCAATATTACAATTTTTCGTACTATAAATTCCGCTGAAAATTTCACTCTGTTACAATCTGATATCGAAGGTATACAAGGTATAACTTTATAACTTTATGACATTAAACATCACACTGCCTTCATTAGGACAATAAACTTCTTTATTGCGCTTATAAAATATGTGACTCTTCTAAACCCGTACGGACACTATCAAAAACCTTGGGGTACAAATCGCATTTCCACACACACATGTAGACTACATTTCCTCCAAATCCGCAAGAATGCTGGACTTAACACGAAATATAACCTATTCCTTTAATACTCTTGATAGCTTATTAACACATTGCGGACGGGTGACGCAGATTTGCGTTTTTACGTTACAACTGTGCAGGACGGGTGACGCAGATTTGCGTTTTTAACACGGTGAAACTCGGTACATCTGCAAGTTCTCCTTACTGCCACTCCACAAGGGGGAATGTTTCCAGAGGTATCACACCCTCAAGCACTACTAGGGTCT
>Ga0268261_10000884_pt1 | contig 19913 bp, 10 predicted proteins | sample TergutNc150P1_FD_190353 | JGI IMG/M metagenome (GOLD analysis project Ga0268261, IMG submission 190353) | Nasutitermes corniger P1 segment gut microbial community from laboratory colony in Florida, USA - Nc150 P1 (SPAdes) (version 2) | ecosystem: Host-associated > Arthropoda: Insects >...
TAACAGCTGTCAAAGTTTCAAACTTCTCTGGCCATTATCTCCGTAACCGTTCAACTTTGGACATAGGTGTTTTGGGTTATATCGGTATACTTTAACATAAGGAACACCCTCCCGAAGTCTGGCACAGTCCTCCTGGGACACCCTGTATATATACCATATGGCTGCCCATGAAGTCACATACTTGTCACATTCTTGGTGCCAGTTTAAACAGGCCATAATTGTGTTCAGCTTCACACTTCAGGCCAGCTAAACCTGTCATTTGGACCCAAAATGTCAATGATTATATTTTTAAATGTCAGATCAGCTGCCCTGCATGTCTGGACTACTGGCTTGTCACAGAACATTGGAGGAAGGCCCAATGAAATATCAAGTAATAAAGTGTAATTATTTTTTTAATCGCTATATGTACAAAGGTAGCTGCTTGAGTACACATGTTACACAGGAAACTTAAAACCATGTAACATTTAATAAAACAGTTGATATTTAGGTGGACAGAATCTGAATTAATTTAGACACACCGGTGCAGGTACTGCAACCATTACAGAGCTATCTGTGCCCTCATACATTTGATCAGCTAATTTATACACACCGGTGCAGGTACTGTAACCATTACAGAGCTATCTGTGCCCTCATACATTTGATCAGCTAATTTATACGCACTGGTGCAGGTAATGTAACCATTACAGAGCTATCTGTGCCCTCATACATTTGATCAGCTAATTTACACACACCGGTGCAGGTACTGTAACCATTACTGAGCTATCTGTGCCCTCATACATTTGATCAGCTAATTTATACACACCGGTGCAGGTACTGTAACCATTACAGAGCTATCTGTGCCCTCATACTTTTAATCAGCTAATTTATACACACCGGTGCAGGTACTGTAACCATTACAGAGCTATCTGTGCCCTCATACATTTGATCAGCTAATTTATACACACCAGTGCAGGTACTGTAACCATTACAGAGCTATCTGTGCCCTCATAAATTTGATCAGATAATCCAACACCTGCAAATGTATATTTCATCTCAGTTTATCCTGCATGTCACTGCCAAAATTCTAAACTCTCTGAAAGGCAACTTCAAAATTCTGGGTCAAATACCTATCATAAGAAAAACTATAACAGTCGATGCACATAAATCAACAATCCACTAAATTGACAAAAAACAAACTTCTTCAGATTTGTTACCATTTGTGTATAGATGCTATATTTCCACACCAAAGTCCTAAATCTAGATCACCTCATTAAGACCTACACCCAGGCAACTACTGCTGTCAGTCTGAAACTTATATTATTTCAGGAAGTAGTTCTATGAGTACTTGATACACCATACTCTGCGGTCAAATTCACATGTAAGCAAATACTTTGTTAGTTTTGGATTTAAAAAATGAATGATGGTATCCAACAAGGCTAAGAGTTACATTACTTTAATGAAATGTTGTTAATGGAAATGTGTCATCTAAAGTATGTGACTTATCTTTACAACCTTCAGTTGCAATATTATAAACCTTGACTAACAGACACCCAGGTTTTTAATTAAAAAACACAACACTGCAGGAACGGTAATTGTAATATGTTATAGTATACTGTTAATAACCTATGTTTCTATATGTATATTCCTAGCTATTGACGTATCTACTATCATATGTATGATATTCAGATAAATAAATAAACTAAACTAAACTAGACTAAACTGATCACCATGCAGTAGCCTGGTTGTAAGGAAACACCGTGATTCTACATTCTGATACTGGGCAATACAGAATGCTTCAGTATATACAATGAATTTAATTTGAAGAAAACTGTAAAATTCCCCGAAGATACACAACTTTAATCAAAATTTTCCATGAAATTCTATGGTAATTTAACTCCCTATACAAAACAACTATCTTACAACATTTCATGTTTGCCTGATTAATGTAGTGTTTGCTATCAATAGATTATGTGTCACATGGACATAGCTTCAGCTACCATTTATGAGATATCATATCTGGTCAAAAGCGACAGTTTAGTCGCGTAGTTTCAAAAATGCATCATCAAATATTTCTAACTGTTTTGTTATGTAGTTGGCTTTGTTCTGTAGGACTTTGGCTGAATTGGCTGCCTCTTCCAGCTGCTTTATTTCCTTATCCAAAGTCTTGATTTCTGCATCCATGTCATTAATATCTTCATTGACAAGACAACATAACTGTGCAAATGTTTCTGACAACTCCCTGTAAGAAGTACAGGTCATTAAGTATTAATCATAAAATTTCTCTCCTAGGAATATTTACCCTAATATACCACCACCTAAAATTACCACAGTTAACAAACCATCATACATTTCAACCACAGACTGTGCCAATAGTTCATAATAAGAAACGTTTTATTATAGTTAGAGCAGAATTCCTGTAATACAGCATAACTGATAGTTTGGCCCTGGAAGAAAATAGTTCCAAGACCAGATATTTAACTGTCGGTTAACCTCACACAATCATACTGATTCCATGACTTTATAAGGATCTTATTGAGACCAATGAGCTATTACAATGGCTTCAGAACATCCAAAGATGAGTAAACAATAACTGGTGGCAAGAGGAAACATGTTCCTTTAAAGATTCCTCAGAAACCTGAAGTAATTACCAGGCCTGAAAGTGACAAAAGACAAAGTGTGGTTACGGCTTCATTCAACACTGGACCATCAACTGTGATATAAAGAAACAGAAGGACCAAATACAATAGTTTATGGCATCAAGTGAAAATGTGAAGAACCATTTCAAGTGAAAGACATGAATAAACCTGAATTAGTGCAAAAGAACAAGGTGTTGTATAAATGGTTTAGAGTAATGCGCTCTGAAGGAAAACCCATTATTGAGCCTGTGATAATCAAAAAAAGCTCAGTCATTTTGCGAGGAAATGAAAGTAACTGATAGGTGCACATTCTTGGAGGGTTGGCTGCAAAATTTAAAAAACCAGCACCTGCAGGACACATACAAATGCAGATCTCCTCTATTTAGTTGTGCAGCCCAGTAAAGGAGCAGTATCGAAGTATTACTTTTAAGGAAGTTAGTTTAATATAGGTACTGCATGATAATTCGGAACCTGTCTGGTCCCACAGGTGCCAGATTAAATGAATTCTACTGTATAATAATCAAAAGTTTTGTGTGTGGCGGAACATCCTGCTGTCACGCAGTTCAGAACCCTGCATCTTCCCCCATCCTTTAATTCACAGAACTTCCACCATCACATTTTAACCCATGTTACTTCATCCACAGAGGACATTTCTCAGTACACTGTTCAGCAGTATCTGTTGCAAAACTGATCATCCAAAACAAGAAGCACTGCAAGGGGTGTTGTCGATTTCCACATAAACTTTGCGAGCTGTACTATGGTGGAGTTTCATTGTCCCACTAAAACACATCATCTCACAGGAAGGAGTACACATCAAATATGTTTCATGACAACAGTGTACACTACCTAGTTTATCATGTGAGTGTGAAACTTGGTTTCTCTAAGGACTACAAGTCACTGAGAAAAATGTGCTGAAGATAATTAACGTTCTATGCTTCCTAAGTGGCAGAAAACAAGCAGTTCAGCTTGCACTAAACAACTGAGCTCCTCTCACAGTCCTCTGTATAGCTCAGTATTATGCAGTGATGATGAGAGGTGAGGGGAGCCGGTACACATTATTGGGGCCAGCCAATCCAACAGGGCCTTGGGACCCATGTATATTGAATATGTTTTTCTCTGATCACACCAACATCACCGGCATAATGCACTTCTTCACCTGCCTGTCCAGAATTGTGTGCACTTCACACATTATTTCTTTCATTTCTTTGTGTAAAAACTTGTGTTTATGAAGATCAAAGTCATTTTGTATATGATGCTGTGTTGACTGCTGATATTGCTGCCTCCATGTTCAGGATTCTTACTGGGCTGGATGAATACAGCTCCTCCTGAATGACAGTCGCTATGTACCAATCAACACAGCCCCCATATCCTTAGGAGACTTCAGTCTTCTTCAACACTGCTGTGACAACCTCAAATGTTGTTTATGTAATGACAATCCAACAAATGCACATTTAAAGATATGCACCATCACATACTATTCTTCAGTAACATGTTTCGGACACCTCCGTGACCATCATCAGGGATTCTTGTAACAAAAATACAATTAATATACAGTAATAGGAAGAAATGTATGAAAAAACCACTCAATATTACACTTAATTTTTTATGACAAATCTTATGATCATAAAACATGAATATTGTATTATACATTAAAGTTATTTTTAAAATACAGAGAGCGTTTAGTATGCTTGAAAAAACTCACCACTCACTACACCAAGATGAGTGGTTACTGATGTCCACAGAGGAGCATTCAGTACTATTATTGTACCATGTACATTTGGCTACTGGTTGCAATACGACATCATTTAGCACACTCTCAACCTATAGGTCACCAATTTATTATGAGGACACAACAAAGTTATTTTCATGATTTTATAACGTACAGATTTAACATCATTTCATTCAGTCACTAAATGTCAAATACCTTATACCATTCATGCTTTTTGCTTTATATTACACCAATCTTTGTTCAACTCTTGGGTTGCAATACAAAGCCACTGGCATAATCTGAGTCATGACTCAAAAAGCTTGACAAATACTGCCCTAACCACAATACCATGTTACTCTGCTGTAAGACAGCTGTCAATATGCACAAACTTACCACTATACCAGAAGACACTCATCCACTAGTTGCTGTTAAGACAGAATTCAGAACAACTGAATACAAAATCATACGGCATGAACCCACCTTCATTCCCTATTGCTATCAAAGACAGTGCTCAAAACCTGCCCCACTTCATTCTCATAATTATATTACAGGTGAACTGACCATGCAGTTAAAGATACTCACTCATGCACTCACCACACAGTCACTTCCATCCATACATTACACAATAATTTTATGTTACAAATGTGATACTTACTGTTCAACCTGGTGGCTGCAGTCAACAGATATCTCATCAACAATCAGTTGCAGTTGCTCTTTCACATGAGCAACAAACTGCTGTTTGAACACTTCTTCTTTTCCTTTAATATTCCACCTCATGCGTTCAACGATATACTGGCCACCAAGGTATGCCGCTGCTAGGGGAACAACAACTGGCTTTCGGGAAACAGCACAGTCATTATTACAACCATACACTGAGTATCTATCTTGTGAACATCATCCTGACACTCTGATCCGTCCAATCATCCTAACTTTTAAGTGAGTTAAAATATATAGAAATTGAATTCCGGTACCTGTACACAGTTTGGTATGGTTAACTGTTACATTGTTCTATGCTGAATGTTACAATGCTGCTTAACCATCAGTTGACCAGGGCGTGTATTTAAATATTTTGGGCATTGTTAACGAAAAAGTACCATATTGACTCCAATACTAGATGAAGCTTTTTCCCTTAAATTTGAGGCTTAAGTGTGAGGTCGTCTTAAATTCATGTACAAAGTGTGAAAATGGGCTACACCAAGCCAGACTGCTTTGAACCAGACCATGTGGAGCCAAACCATGGCCAGCATCACCAAATCATCACGTGAAATCTGCGCTCATCTGGGAGAGTACATGGTGCAGAGTCAAAATTCCTTACTGATGTTTCGGGACAACTTTTAGGCCCCATTTTCAAACATAAAAATATTCAAACAAAGAGAACACAGCACAACTGATGTTAACTGACACAATCTTCTTTTGGGGGGGAGGGGGACGTTGTCCATCGTCTAATTTTTAAAGGAGCAGTACGTTTCAGAAGATGGCTCTGTTTCTGTTTACAAGTACAGAAGCACCTAACCTGATGTATCACTTAGACTGACCTAGTGGCAGTGAATGTGCACCCTAGAAACATAGACTTGTTAATATATGCACCTGAGAACAAATCTAGTCCAAGCGTAGTAACAGGAATATGACTAATGAAAAATTAAAAATAAACTATAAGACTCAAAAATAAAACATGGACCAATCCACAAATTAACAACCTTAAAAACGGCCAAGAACTCAAGACGGACCAGACCACTGACACAAAAAAAAAAAAAAAAAAAAAAACAGAAAACACATGCTGAAAATTCTTAACATCATTAACGTCAGCTGCAGTAAAAATTATGAATCTTCATGGGTTCAAGTAAGTTGATAAACCAAGAAATATAAAGGTATTATTTAATCATTGTGGTTCAAAACAGCATAGCAGCACATCTCACCAGACGTGATTATAAACGGTTTTAAGAAGTGCTGTATATCCAATGCAAAGAATGGGACTGATGGTGGTATGTTGTGGAATGGAATTAAAAAGGATGGGAAAGTTAGGAGTGAGTGCGAGAAAGAGGAAGGCACTGAATGTGAACGTAAAGAGTGTGACAATGATTGGTAAAGGCAGGCAGAATTTGACATGCATTATATATTGTGTGCAGTTAATAGTGGAACATTTTTCTGAGCGGATGTTTTATTTATGGGGGGTCTTCTTAGATTTGGATAAATACATATTCCTTTGGCAGATGTGTTTTATTTGTGGGGTAGTATTAGAGTGGTCTTGCACTCAGAAAAATATGGTATTATTTAAAATGAAAAAAGAAAATATTATGAAATAAATGTATTTTGTGGACAATGTAGCAGAGGTTAAGCAGTGTGTCTTAAAAATGGAATAAATTCTCATACTGATGAATGATTATGCTGTTATCAGCACTATCCTAATGACAAACCACATTTCCACTTATCACAGTATGTGAACAAACAGAATTAACAGCATGGGCACCTAAAAATCCACAACAGCTCCATCAGCACCCTCTCCATAGCGAGAAATTGACTGTCTGTTTTTGGGCCACATCTTTTGCAGTCAATTGTCCTTACTTGTTTGAACACCGTGTAGGTTCAAGCAGCAGATGAAACGATTATATTCAGCATTACATCATTTATTTCTTGTATTCAGAATAAAGTGTAACTGCCTCAGCACTAGAAGGAATGTATTATTGAACCCATAAGAAGGTTGATAAAATGACTGTAGTATCAAGACATGTTACATATCAACTACACACAAACTGTGGTACAACGCTCTTCTCACAATACTGAACCCTTAATGTCAGAACTAAATGCCCTGTGGGAGGTGTTGTTGCAGATGACTGGAATTTATATAAGGAAAGCCATTAAATGCCGTCCACTTAACCTGACACTAGGCGTTTACCTCACTGAATGGTGGTTACACCTGACATTGGGCACAATAGGGCTAACTCCATATGTAGACAAAAATACCGTGGACCATCACCGTGGATGTTGACAAAACAGATCAGTTACTCATCTCATATTGTGCATTCATCACACAGTGGCAAAATAAGGATAAGGTGCAGCTGTGTATCAGTTCTTTGCAGAGTTCCAGATAGCCTACAGCTCAGTCACAAGGGCAGTTCTGCACAACATTATCACTGAATTTGAAACACCCATGAAACTAGTTGGGTCAATTAAAATGTGCTTGAATGAAATCTGCAGTGAAGTCTGGACAGGTGAGTGTCTGATATATTTCCTATTCAGAATAAGGCAAAAGTGCATAGGGACTGCTAGGGCTGGAACACAATTCCTAATCTAATATAATTCTATACAGAATGGTCCAAAGGAGGGAGGGAGATGATTAATAACCACCACCTTTCAACTCTACTTGGGAGTATGCCATTAGGAAGATCCACAAAATCCAGTAACACAAGAAGTTAAAATGGGCAAAGAAGCTTATGGCCTGTGTAGATAAAGTTAATTTTCTGTGAAAACTTAAATATTATGAGGAAGAGCAAAGATCTGTTACTAGTAAGGAGATTGGTATAAAAGAAAATGATGACAGAAATGCACATGAGTAGGTTCATGTCTCATGATCAGAATGTATAAATACTGTTAATAAGCTTCTGATTCTAAAAAATGTGTAGAATCAGAGTAGATAAGCAACTGTTAGCTCCTGAATAAGGATGCATCATGAATTAAGTAACTTTGCCAATCACTGAAAATTCAAGTACAGACCCCCACAAGGAAACGAGTCAGGAAAAGGCAAGCAATTAAAGCATACAAGATTTTTCCCCACCATGTGAAAACCTCTTCAGATGTTTCTGGGAAAAATCAACACGTGTGGCTTATAAAATGGGAAAAGTCTTAAAAGGGTAAGCCTGGACTTCACATGCCCTTTACCAGAATGTACTCCATATCAATTTGACATTAAATGCTTCTTTTCTGCCACCCAACCACATTTCAAGTTTTACTTCCAATACTCATTTGGACGCCATCTATAAACATTAGAGATATTTTGACAAGCACAAATGGTAGATGAAGAGCCTGTTCTTGCCAGAAGTATTCCATAAATTTCAAATCTGCATTACTATAGTCTAAGCAGTTGGTCACAACACGCTCCATTAAACCCATGCTGAATGGTAACATAAATTACAATTGGAATGTGACATAATTTCCACCCACACATTTCCACAGATTAACACTGAGTTCCTTGTATGTACTTCTGAACCATGGTGCAAACACCCTGAAAAATGAATCTTCACAAACTGTGAGTGTTACTTCACCAGCATACATCGATAACAAATTGAATGAATGGGAAACTGTTAAGATTTTGATGCAAAAATATATCAGGTGGTTGAGAAGTTATTGCACTCTAAAATGTTTGTACTTCTTAGGCTAGAAATAGTTTTAACAGGAAAAAATATTACAAGGACAACGAACAGTAAATGTTAAGCAAAAATTTTGGTACTAATTATTTTGATTTCTTTGGTGGGAAAATTTTTTAAGCCAGGAAGTCTCAAGTGGGTTTCACTGTAAGTAACACTAAAAAACTGAAGGTGCCAAAAACTTGTCAAAATAATGAAGTTCATTATAAGCAATATTCGTTCTGCCCCAGTCCAATTGTATGTTGATTATTTCTGTATGAAACCACTATTATTAATACAAATGTAACTTACATTATTTCTAAGCAGTGTTGTGAACGCTGTTATTGTTATATTTCTACCCATTTCAGCAAAACCTCTCCAGGAGCTTATTTTCTTATTAAAATCCTCCTGCAACATTCAATAAAAGATACAAGGTTAAACAGTTCTGAGATTTATGCTATGGAGAAGACACACATAAGATAAGAAGAAAACAGTTTTTTATTTTACTTCCAAGTTATCTCCTTTGACTGCAACATACTTCTTTCTGCTAGTTGCATGAAATAGCCATCACGCATCCACTGGAAGTATATTTAATTCACAGGTTACCTTCTTCTTCAAGTTCTCTATATTGTGGAATCTTCATCTGAAATTCGATTTCACATTAGGAAATGGAAAGAAGGTGGTTGATGCTGGGTCAAGTGAATAAAGTGGATGGCTGAATATCACACAACAATTCAACATGAAGTAATTCACTATCATGCCAGAATCAGCTTGTCAGTAACACTGCAAAACCAGCTACACACATACAAGATCTGACAATAAAGTAATGAGAATGGTCCCAAAAAAGTTTTATCTTATTTATTCAACTACAATGTGGTCACTTTCAAAGTACATCCCTTGTACCTGCACACACCTTTTCCAGTGGTGCTGCCATTGTTTTTAGCATTCCTGGAACGCATTTTGTGGGATGTCATTTAAGGTCTGTGTTACAGCCCTCTGGATGTCTTCTGTTGACTCAAAATGGTGTCCTTTCACTACTGATTTTATTTTTGTAATAAAAAGAAGTCATAAGGTTCGAAATCAGGTGAATAAGGAGGCTCCAGCATCACCGTAATGCATTTGGATGATAAAAACTGTGCTCAGCTGCGCTTCCCACTGTTGTCCCTGTAAGATTCCTGGGCATCATCTTGGCACAAATATTTCTCATCCTCAGTTCTTCATTCAGTATCAAATAAACGGTATCCCGGTTCATGTTCACTCCATCAGCAATCATTTTGATGGTTAATCTTCAATAGGATTAAAAAAGTTCTCCTACCCATGCTGTGTTGTCACCTGTCCATTTTGCTGATGGTAGTCTGCTGCACTGCTCATTTTTAACAAGGGTTCTGCCTTCAGAAAATATTTTGTGCCAGCAAAAATCTTGTGCTGTTGACATTGCATGATCTCCAAAGGCTTGCTGAAGTTTTCCAAGTTTCGTGGTGGCAATGTCACTGAGATGGCATACATACCGCTGCACTATGTTCTGTGCTTCCATTCCCATGAGAAGGTGCACAAATATGTCCTGACACTTCAAGCACCTACTCCACACTAAGGCAATGCAAAGCCATGCCACTGCAAGTGGGGATGGAGGAAGGACCAACATCAAAGCTTGTCTGTGTTAGCAGGCTGCAGTATTGCCAGTACAGCTAGGAGAAAATTAATCTCAATACTTTATTGTCAGATCTCGTATGTTCTTCTTTCCCAAATTGTTGAGAAGAGTCTGTTGACTCATCTAGTTAATGCCCAGTTGATCCCCCATCAATTTTTGTTTCATTTGATGGTCTCTGGCCAACAGTTTGTAACTTTCGCAGTTGTTTGGACAGGTGACGGCCACCCACCTGGCATTATCTTCCAAGACCTCATGCCCCTATCTTAATCTTTTAAACCATTGAAAGATATGCAAAGTACAGAGCTGCATTTTCAGAAACAACTGTAACCATTTAACACACTTCTGCAACTGTTTTCCCCCCACATTTCAGATAACCCTTGATGTTTATTGTGCTGCTCCATAACAACAAAAAAAAACACAGCCTATGTGTGGGGCTCCTATGGATAAACTGAGTGAGCTAGTCCCAGGCAGTCACAACCCAAAGTAACAGAAACTGGCTGCAATTAGTGTATGCACCAAACCATGCTTGCAAAAGAGCAACCATTCTGCAACTTTATTGTTCGATCACACAGCCTGTTCTAGAAACCGCACTCTGAAAAACTCGATAAATTAGTGAATGACAAAATATATATATATTTGTTTTGCAGATAATCTGTGCAAGATCAAGTAGTAAGCATAATGAGCACTAACTCATATATATATATATATATATATATATATATATATATAATAGTTACACATGCTCCTTGATCTTGCATTGATTATCTGCAAAACAAAAACACAACTTTTAAAAATGGTGTTTCCTTACTTAACATACTCTAGGAATGGTGTTTATGCAGAAAAACAGTACAGTTTAATAATGAGGCAGTTAAAATATGAACTTCATTTATCAATTCCCATAAAAGTAGTGTTCTTGCTAAAATATATTTTGGCTGGGCAGCTGAAAAACTTCTTGCAACAAAACATTAAACACAAAAGTCATACTTAAGAAAAATCCACACATTACTGTAATTTCAACAGTTTATAAGGATGGCTAATCTGAAGTTTTCAGCATGATGTTGACAATTATGTGGGTGAAGCCATGTCAACTGGTAATTTGTTACTGACATGCCAGAGGAGCTTGCTGTCTCCATCTTCGTGCAATGTACTCTTCATGGACTATCACAAAGACTGAGGAGGCACGCTACTGTGAAATACTGGTAACTAGTTAACAGTCAAGTTGGAATTATACCCCACAAGTCTTCTGTTTGTGGTATAGTGCCATTTTTGCAACATAAGGAAACCCGTTATTTTCAAAACCCATCTTTCTTTCAAAACCACAAATTCCAAAACCTGTTATTTGGAAGTGCTAGATAAGATAATTTCATACTATGTTAAACTACTAAAGTACACAAAATAAACATTCTCAAATAATACATAATTTCAAAAGTTTAAAAAATGTTAATTTTTTTAATAAATTACACAAACAGTAGAAACTGGGGCAAACAGACTAGAGCACAGTAATGAGAACTAACTTTAAAAGCAGTATTTTGTGTAAATGGACAAGTCAGCAAGTATCCATAATTTGGGTTCTTCAATTAATTTAACAGCAACAGAAAATGTGGGACAGAACCATCTTCCATACAGCCCCTCTGTTTTTCAATTTGCTTAGTCCAACAGTGGACAAGCTACTATACACTCTGACCAAAAAAATCTGTTGTCTGATTGGCAAGCCATGCATGCACTGATTCCTTCACTTCTTGGACACTGGTAAACTGTAACCTCTTAATGCACCTCTAACAAAACCAAGGAGGAGACATTTGGGAGGGGGGAAATGAAGGCTATAAAGTGGGGTGTTCCGAAACCTCAAAGTGCACATCTTGGAGGGTTTCAACACTACCGATGGCAGTGTGTGTGTGCGCGCGCGCATGCATGTGTATGTGTGTGTGTGTGTGTGCACGTGTGCACGCGTGCGTGTGTATGTGTGTGTGTTTGTGTGTGTGTGTATGAGTGAGTGGAAGGCCGATGTCATGCAACACTTAAACAGAATTTTGACAGTAGTAACAAAACCAGTAACATTCTGTAATCGCACATTACAAACAGCACATTGAAAAGCTCCCAGTACTCTCACTGTCCTCAACATCACACATTACCAACCTTCAGGAGAATGTTCCTACAGGTCACTGCTGTCATTTGTCAAGAATATCACAGCACCATAAATGCATGTATTAAAACAATTCTCTACTGAATCAGCAGGAATGTCATAGTTCTCTCTGTGTAACTGCTTTTATCTCCAGCAACCCAGCGATAACTGGACTGAATTGCAACCACCACTCCGAGACAGCTGACCAAAATCCAAAACTGAGTTTGTATCACAGACAAAAATTCTTATTACTATTTGAATTTCACATATGTTGCAGTAAAAGTCTACAAAGAGAAGTTACACTGCTCAGGCTTTCTTGTTTCACTTGCTTTTAGATATGAGTCACTTCCTACAGAGTGGTGGTGGAACAAGCTGTCATCCAGTAACTTCTTTCCTTCCACAGCAAAACAAGTGCTTTGTCCTCTTTTAGAACAGCTGATGTACAGCATTTTGACACTAGGTGTACACTGCCCATCAATGGCAGTTCCTTTTGTGTTCATGTGATGTAGGCTGACAAACACCTTATGACAGACAGCAGGATGCATGAAACTGTAGGTCCTAATGCAGGTAACAATTGAGAGAAATCTCTTGAAACTGAAGGGATGTTATATCCACAAATTACAGTCACAGGCCTATAGAGATCAAAATCCCTTGTCCATCATTACCAGTAGTGTAATTTCCTCTGATTCAGCAGTATCATTAGGTTTCAACAGATGCCTTAGAAACAGTACTTCTTAAGTGCTGTGTAGCTACACTTTCCCACTAGCACTGTGCCAAACTTCATGCACACACACACAGCCAGAGAAATTTTTTGCAATACTGCTCCAAGGTCCTTTAAGCAAAACACAGCAATTACCTGAACAAAGCTTTCCTCAGATCTATTACCATGCCTCAGAACCCTACAGTTAGTGACACTAGAGTAATCCTGAAGTCTCAAGCCTGCACTACTCCCATTTGGTCATTAAGGACTGTATAAAATCAGAAGGTATGGGACCGCAGCAGTCTCCAATAGCATAATAATTCCTCCCATTTTCTTTAGCTAGTCAACTGGTTCAGAAGTTGAAAGGACACACAAGTGCAAATATACAAACACAGAATGGCAGTGATATGACACACAAATCCATAGTCTTTCTTTAATACAAGAAAGCAGGCTAAATAAAAGTAGAAAATGGCGTATGAAGAGAAGCACTGAATGTATACATGCCATAAATTGTAAATAAAAGAAAACATTTCACTAAGGGTGCAGTCAAGAGCTACTTGTAATGAATGTTACAAAGTTTGTAATTACAGGTGAGAAACGGTTAAAGTTCAATAATCATAAAAGTTACACGATGCAGCTAGTGTTAACAACACACACCAATAGTATGCAACTGACTCTGTGGCATTATGTACCGTTGATATTGGTACTAATGCCACCTCTGATTTGTAATCTTCAGAATGTGTACTTGGAGACCAGAACCATGTCTGACACTATCAGTAATGGATGGGCCAAGGTTGTAAAATAACAAAGTCATAAATAAGTTATATTAACCCTTTAAATGCCAAATTAAATCCCATCTGCCATTTACTGGCATTATTAGGGGCTCACCTTATTTTCCACGTTAGCAGGATAAGGGTTAAACATATTACATGTTCAGTTCTAAGATAACAGGTTTAAGATGAGAACCAAATCTGACAGTCATGGCATCACGTTCAGGAATGACACTGTATCTTAGTGTGTCAAAGTGACAGCATATAACTATATAAATATGTCAAGAAGATGAAAGAATTAATTAAATAAGGCCATTGCCTGTAACACAATTATATATAACATGTTTACCTGCTGTGAATTGTTTGTTGGTGTAGGAAGGTTTCCTCCCCTGACAGGATAGAAAAGTCTCGACATAAAACTAAATTTCAAATTCTCACGGAGATCATCACATAGGTTGTCACAGTTCAGGCGATACAATATTTCAAATGGTTCTTGTTGAAGCAAAGTGTTAAGCAAAACCAGCTTCTTTTCTGCTGGCAGCAGACCCGACATTCGTTCTAGAAATAAAGGAAGGACAATAACCAATTATTTTTCAAGTGCACTACTATTTGGAATTCACACTATGCTTAAAATGTATTGAATTGCCCATTCAGTACAGTCACTGGGTTACTTCATGCCACAATGATCACATGTTCCTTTCCAGTCATGTAATTCTGTGCCTGGTTTTGCATTATTCTCCAAGTCTCTGTTAATGTCACATTTAAATGTGCTTTTCTTTCTATGATTATCTTTTGTCAACCAGCTAAAAATGCCCACACTACTTTGTCACAGCCACAGCTTCTCACACCACACCTGACCATTTAAATTTCTGGTACACAGCAATTTACAAAATTAATTTCCTTACTGTAATTTTACACACCCAATTTCCAAACAAGTAATGGATTTCTAAGAATGAATATCTTTATTTGCACACAAATTTCTGAATATCCACTATGTACCAGTATTTATTAGACTGAAACATTTTTACATTTATTGCAATATTTTTATACAGTTTACATTCAACCTATGTAAGATTTACATTTACTCTCTTTTTAAAGTGCCACAACATTTTGCTTGAAAATGTATATTTGAGGCAAGTGTGGCCAATTTAACAATTACAATGTAAAACGTGTTGGTGTTTATAAATACACTTTCATTGTCCTTCTGAAGCTAGATGAGTACTGAAAGAATTCTCTCCCTCAAACCTATGAAGAAGATAGATGTCTAACAAAAAGGATTTATTTTGCTATATTTCCTGCACAGCACTACATACAAAATACATGAAGACTAGCATATGATTCACTAGACCACCAGGCACTATCATTTGAAGACCAGCGTAATGTTTTCTTTCACAATGCCACATGCAAGATCAACAAGTCATCTGATACCACAGTGGCTTACAGAATTTCCTTGCATTACACCAGACGGAAAGATTAGGTTTGGTCAGTTAAGCAATAAGAAGGTGACACATGCCACAGGAAGGGGTACAAGAATGTGACAGTTTTCTGTACACTAGAGTGAGAGACTGGACAATTAAAAAATGAAACACTGTAAGGAACAGCTAGCATAATGACTGCAGTCTAGTATTCATACCTTAGTATTTAAGATTATTCATTCCAGATGAAAGTTATGACATTAGACAAATCACACTAATCACTATCTATCATTCCACACAACCAGCAACAACGAAGCACCATTATCTGTGTCAAATTCCTCTGTAATGTCAACTTTCAGTTCTCTGGTGCAGTAGCACACATTTCACACTTCAGATTACCCTATAGAAAACATAGTGCAATTCTGTCAATTCTGGGGAACGTACTGGCTGAAAACTGTTGGCAAATTATAAATTTAAGTGGTCATAATATGTTCCCCTAAGAAAACCCACATTTTGGTTTGCCATGTGGGTCACAGCACCATACATCTCTGAGTGCCTAATGCTTGACAGTTCTGCAATTAAATGTGCCTGCAGCAAAGGGCAGTGGCACTTGGCATCCACAGTAATGTCCTGATTGTTTTCCACAGAGGAATATGGCCTCAACACACCAAATACTGAAACACCAAACACCATATCAAATGCTTGCCTTTTCACTACAGAAACTTAACCATTGGGTGTGGTGTTACAGAGGGAATGCAAACAATTTATGGTACTTCACTGTGGTGAGTTATGTGAATTTCAGAAAGCAGTTATGGAAAAGTATTAGGTCATGTCCAGACTTGAGCATTCTGCCACAATTTAACAGCATACTGTAACAGGGATTTGCAGGTCTGGGTGGTGTTGCTCTCACTTTCGCTCTGTTTGTTTCGTTGCAAAGGCTGATACACACTGCTGTTGGTTTTCCAGAGTGCACAAAAGGATGTTATATTATGCTGCCAGGGCAAGCTCTAACGTGTTTCTGTGCTCTGAGCAATTTTCATATAGAGCTGGTGATAATCACACATCTTCCTACCAGGAGCTGCAAACAGCTGGTGGATCACAGTGCACAGCCACTTTGCCACAATATGTGCCATCTTGTCTGAAACTAAACCTCAGGGTGAGCAGAATCCCATGTGGTTACCTTACCCTGTTATGTTGTGGCAGAATGCTGAAGTCTACATACAGCATTAAACGTCACACCAGCCATCTGGAACAAGTAATCTTCAAAAACTAAGGTATAAATAACAAAACTGCAATCAATAAGCTACTTATTCCTTAAAACAGAATGTAAGATAACGTTATGTCTTCACACTCCACCCTACACTACTACATTATTCTATGTATCGAGTGGGAAAAAATATTCTGCCATCACATGCACCAGGAAACGACTACACGCATATACTAAGAAGACTTTATTAACAGTGTTAAATGAATCACTTGTATGCACACATTTGTAGCAGCAAATACACCCTGCAATGTGAGAGGACTTCCAAGTTTAAAACATTTTTACAACCAACTCAATCCAACTAAGTCAACATCACAAACATATTAACCATAATCGACACACATCCGTTTAATTCACTCTGCTGCTGTGTGGGAAAAATATAATTTTCAAATCCTGCTACTTACTGTCATTGTAACACCAACTCATTCATCATCACCATCAATAATACTGATTAATTTTGACTGTTTTGTGCTTATTTTAAACCAACAACAACAGCAATTTCTCACTAATGCACATTTTTAACAAATACATGCATATTCTCCAGTATAAATGTCCAACAAACATGGTAGCATTTAATGCCCTAACAGCACAGCTATGACACTGCACAGTCCAAACAGCTGGGCAGCAATACTTCAGAACACACTGCCTACATATTTTGAGGTGGAACACTATTAACTGCCTACCAGACTACCAAATGTAAACAAAAATGTCAAAATCACCTGCTGCCTGTCTTCTATCCTAAATGAATGCAACATCTTCCTCCAAAATACTGATCTCAACCTACCAAACTACATGATGTTACAACTGGGAAAATAACAATCTAGATCAAACTATGTTACAAAAGTAAATGACATGTTAGTATTAATTCATAAAAGAATATTCAGAATATGACAGAAGTTATGGAAAAAACATCCTTTCCTACAACCCACAACCCCAGCGTGTCTGGAATGGCAGAAACACTTTATTTAAAAATTAAGTCATAAAAGATGGATGTGAGATCAAATGAACAGCAGTCTTTTAAAAAACATAATTACTTAAAATTATTTCTTTCGCATTGTAAGTTTTCAGAACACGTCCACCAGTCCACGTAAATTAAATGTTCCATACACTACCAGCTTGTGTGATTAAATTTGAAATACTTTTATCCAACTAGTAATATAAAATACCTCACATTGAAAGCATATCACTTATTACCTGTCATTTCTCGCTGAATCTTTTGAACGTCCTTTGCAAGTGCAATGGACAACCTTGCACACAATTTACTAACCAATTCATTTTTAACATGGTGAAGTAGTTCCTTCTTATACACACTCAGATCCTCCTGTTCAGAGTCGAATGGCAAATTAAACCCATGTACCAGCACAGACAGGCAGCCGATCTCATAACTTAATGCTATGGACACCTGAAATTAAGGTAATGCTACATTTCACTGCACTGTGTTTAATGCATTTGCAATGGGGTGCAGTGGCCGTCCTACCATCGACACCATTACCTAAAGAGGGTATCACTGCCACCATTTTGGACAACATTATGAGATATATAAAATATATTCTACATCACTACATATAGTACATAAATATTATGATATCTAAACAAAGAACAATAAGCCAATAAAAATTGTAAGGTAAAATAGAAAAATCAAACTTTAACACGTGGCTTACAATTTCCTACCAAGGAACTACAACAAGGAAAGCTCGATCACCTCCTGCTGCCGCATATTACCTTCCTACTACTACCCAAACAAACAATTTGAGATACAAACTCATAAAGGCAACCTAATGGGACCAAATATAACTCCTAAGCAATCTGCACACCTTAATTTGGTTCTAGATGAAGTTAACCACGCTTACCTTGCATTATCAAAATCGGCAGTAAAGCCTGTACCTTGTAGTCGTACAATTTTAGCCACTTCCTACTCACCTGCTTCCATCGGAGGTTCAGAAAAGAATAACTGCTCAACTGCCACTTCACAAAACCCTCACACACATTCTCATCATAAATCAGCAATTACCTCTGTCACCTAGCAACACTCTCCTGCAGTGTCAATAGTATTGCTGTTGCCGTGAGAAGGACAGGTGTTCCAGCCTTCCTGTTTGTCTAGCTGAGGAAAGTACCTAAGCGATTCACCACAATCTACTGTCGGCTTATGAAAAATAAAATAAAACAAAATATAAAAAAATAACTTTTTTTTCCAGGGGACACTACACATTCATTTTATCTCACTCAATCAGACAATTCTGTTGATACAACTCTCAGGGAAAGCCCAAACATTCCCATGCTATCACATGCCAAATGACAGATAATGTCATAGGTCTGGTCTGGAGAAGTCTGCTGGTGTCCTTCTTCACTGTCAAGCACATCAGCACTTACATGTTTTGGAGTTTTGTGGCAATAAAATTCAATTAAAATCTTCTTGGGCAGACATCTGCATCAAAGTGGAAAAATGTTTCGATTATTCAGATAATGACCCTGTTTCCATCTCCAGGGTACTAGTGATGACAACTTGATGCCATGATGACCAATATATAACTGTATCCAGCCGATACTGGAGATGGAACACCAGCGGAGTCAAATGATTGATGAACTTGGTCTTGGTTTTCTATCAACGACTGTGTTGAATGTTTAAGTATACTGATTATATGCTACCACATATGGCTTTATGTGAAGCCAGCCTCCCTGTTAAAGTTTTTCGAATGCAATTGCATCTCTACTGCTTCCCTCACCAAATGGTCCACATAAGTAGCTGTTCTATTCAATCTATGGGTTATTTCTAACTGAAATTCATGTCTTGTGTTTATTTGTTCTGCTAGAGCAGACTTTTCTGACTTGCCATGTCATAAGTGTCTTCTAGGTTTTTGGCATCTGATTTCAATCATCCTAGATGTCTGGCCCCCATAAACCTCACCACATTCGCACGGAATGCAGTACACACCAGATGTTCTCAGGCCTAGATGTCCTTGATCGGTCTTAAGGTGTTGATAGTTTTCTTAGCCATAATGTGAATTGTTGTGATATTATGTTTAGCCAGCAGCCTGCTTGTTTTGTTGGACATGGAATGGTGGTATGGAAGTAAGGCAACCCCAGCAGGTTTCTTGGTTGTTGTCTGATGCTTGTCCTTGGCGTGTAGGGCTTGCTAAATAACCCAAATGCTCTTTCAATTATTTCTGAAGGCTTGTTTTAGGTGCTCTATTTCTTCCTTGAGGCTATCATCATCATCATCATCATCATCATCATCATCATCATCATCATCATCATCATCATCATCATCACCACCACCACCACCACCACCACCACCACCACCACCATCATCATCATCATCATCATCATCATC